>Ga0315902_10000033_pt1 | contig 214877 bp, 204 predicted proteins | sample LakEriMetagenome_9_FD_203523 | JGI IMG/M metagenome (GOLD analysis project Ga0315902, IMG submission 203523) | Freshwater fungal communities from buoy surface, Lake Erie, Ohio, United States - Buoy 12 MA117 | ecosystem: Environmental > Aquatic > Freshwater > Lake > Lake biofilm | place: USA... | reverse complement strand
ATCCAGACCTTGCAGTCGCTCGGTCAGTTTGAGCCTGAGTTCCAGGCCCTGGCCGATGTGCTGACCTCGGCCCAGGCCCAGGCCGAAGACGTGGCCTACAGCCTGCACGCCTATTTGCGCAAAACCGATCTGGATCCGGCCCAACTCGCAGAGCTCGATGAGCGCATGGGCCTGTGGCTCTCACTGGCCCGCCGCTACAAGAAAACGCCGGACGAATTGCCGCTGAGTTTGCAAACCTGGCGCCAAGATCTGGCGCAACTCGATGCCGCGGCCGACCTGGACAGTCTGCAAAAAGCCGAACAAGCGGCCCACAAAGCCTGTCTGCAAGCGGCCAAAGCCGTTTCGCTGCAACGCCAAAAGGCGGCCAAACCATTGGCCCAAGCGGTCAGCAGCGCCATGCAGCAACTGGGCATGCAAGGCGGCCGTTTTGAAGTGCAGCTGCAAACCCTGGACGCGCCTGCACAGCACGGTCTCGAAGAAGTCAGCTTTCTGGTGGCTGGGCACGAAGGCAGCACGCCCCGCCCAGTCGGCAAAGTGGCCTCTGGCGGCGAACTGTCCCGGATTGCACTGGCGATTGCCGTGACCACCAGCGAACTGGGCGAGGCCGGAACCTTGATCTTTGACGAAGTCGATTCTGGTGTGGGTGGCGCTGTGGCCGAAACTGTGGGTCGCCTCATGAAACAACTGGGTCAACACCGTCAGGTGCTGGCCGTGACCCACCTGCCCCAGGTGGCCGCCTGTGCTGACCACCACCTGCTGGTCAGCAAAGCCGCAGCCAAGGGCCAGGTCAGCAGCCAGGTGCGTAGCGTGCAGGGTGAGGAGCGCGTGAGCGAAATCGCCCGCATGTTGGGCGGTGAAAAGCTGTCGGCCACCACCTTGGCCCATGCGCGCGAAATGCTGGGCACCCCTTCCAAACCCCTTGGCCGCAAAGCCGCACAAAGCTGAGCATGGACATCATCCTCATCACCGGCATGTCCGGCTCCGGCAAATCGGTGGCGCTGCACGCGCTTGAAGACGCGGGCTATTACTGCGTGGACAACCTGCCGCCCGAGCTGCTGATCCCCTTCGTCAAACTCGAAGAAAAGCAAAAGGAACAACGCCTTGCGATTGCCATTGATGTGCGCAGCGCCAACTCCTTGCACCTGATGCCCGAGCAAATGGCCTTGCTGCGCGACATGGACATGACCGTGAAATCGGTTTTTCTGGACGCCACCAGCGACACCTTGCAGCGCCGCTACTCGGAAACTCGGCGCAAGCACCCTTTGTCGGGCGGTAGCAAACCACAAAGCGACAAGGCGCTGCTGGAAACCATCCAGTTCGAGCGCGAATTGTTGTCCGATTTGCGTGAGCGGGCCCATGTCATCGACACCAGTTTGTTGCGCTCAGCCCAACTCCAAACCTACATCAAGACCTTGGTCAGCACCCCATCGGCTCAATTAACGCTGGTGTTTGAGTCCTTTGGCTTCAAGCGCGGCATTCCCACCGACGCCGACTACGTGTTTGATGTGCGCATGCTGCCTAACCCGCATTACGAAAGCGCCTTGAGACCCCTCACCGGACGTGACGAACCGGTGCAAGCCTACCTGCGCCAGTCCGAAGAATTTGTGCAGATGCAGTTGCAGATCGAAGGTTTCTTACAGAACTGGATCCCCGCCATTGAGCGCGACCACCGCAGCTACGTCACCGTGGCCATTGGTTGCACCGGGGGCCAGCACCGATCGGTGTTCATGGTCGAACAACTGGCCCAGAGTTTCGGCACCCGCTGGCTCACACTCAAGCGGCACCGGGAACTGGACGCGCTTTGAGCGCCACCCATCTGATGTGAATCAGGCCGTCAACAAGCTTCGAATCGGGGCTGGCAAGCCCATCGCAGGCCAGGCATCGGCGTCCACCCATTGACCTTCACCGGTCGGACTTGACTTCGCTGACCCGGTCAGTTGGACAGGATGCAAATGCAAATCACGGTGCGTCAGCACATGCTTCCATGGCGTGACGTACTGCGGGTCTCGCCCCGTCTCCCAAGCGGCCAACAAATCCGCCTCAGAGTCAAACACAGGCAAGCTGAACAAACCCGCCCAAATGCCTGTGTTGGGCCGCTTTTGCAGCCACACCTGGCCTTGCGCATTGACCGCCCACAACAACCACAAGGTGGCGCTGCTGCGCTTGAGTTTGCGGGTTTTGACTGGATACGCAAGCGGCTCGCCCTGCGTTTGGGCCTGGCAAACCGCACGCACAGGGCAGGCCTCGCATTGCACCTTGCGCGGCAAACACACAGTGGCCCCCAAATCCATCAGGGCCTGGGTGTAACGCGGCATGTCAGCAGCACTTGCAGGCAAAAGCTCTTGCGCCAAAGCCCACAAAGCCTTTTCGTTTTTGGCCACCGCCAAATCCTCGCCATAACCCAGCACGCGGGTCAGCACGCGCTTGACGTTGCCGTCCAAAATGGCGGCCCGCTCCTGAAAGCAAAACGCGGCAATTGCAGCGGCCGTCGATCGGCCTATGCCAGGCAGGGTTTGCAAGTCTTCAGCGCGGCGCGGAAAGGCGCCGCCAAAACGACCCATCACCTCTTGTGCGCACTTGTGCAGGTTGCGGGCGCGACTGTAATAGCCCAAGCCACTCCACAGCGCCAGCACATCGTCTTGCGGCGCAGCAGCCAAAGCGTCCACAGCGGGGAATCTGGCCAAAAAGCGCGGGAAGTAATCGAGCACCGTGCTCACCTGCGTTTGCTGCAGCATGATCTCGGACAACCAGACACGGTAAGGGTCTTGCGTGTTTTGCCAGGGCAGGCTCTGGCGGCCATGCTGGCGTTGCCAGTCCACCATAAGGCGAGCAAAACCAGCAGGCAATGCGATCAAGGTTTCTGGCATACGGGGCAATAAAAGGTGGTGCGCTGGCCTTGCAGCATGGACTTGATCGGGGTGTGGCACGCGCGACAAGGCTCCCCTGCTCGGCCATAAACGGCCGCCTCCAATTGAAAGTAGCCCGTGCGGCCCTCGGCGCTCACAAAATCCTTGAGCGAGCTGCCGCCTTGCTGCACGGCGCGAGTCAACACCTGCACGATGGCAGCCTGCAACTTGACCACACGGGGACGGGACAAGCGGGCGGCCTTGGTGGTCGGGCGTATGCCCGCCATGAACAAGGCCTCGGACGCGTAGATATTGCCCACGCCCACCACCACATCGCCGGCCAGCAGCACTTGCTTGATGGCCGACTGGCGTTTTTTCAGGGCATCGGCAAAAGCAGTCACCTCGAATTGACCATTCAAAGGCTCCACGCCCAATCGCCCCAGAAGTTTTTGCGCTTGTGGCGCGTCTTCAGAAGGGGCCCAAACTACTGCACCAAAACGGCGCGGATCGTGCAGGCGCAACACGCCCCGATCGGTCACCAGGTCCATGTGGTCATGCGGCCCAGCTGGCGGCTGTGCCGGCGCAAAATTCAGGCTGCCTGACATGCCCAGATGCACCAGAAGCAGGCCTTGATCCAAGTCGAGCAGCAGGTACTTCCCCCTGCGGCGCACCGCCATGATTTGCCGCCCCACCAGACTGTGGACAGATACACCCAAGGGCCAACGCAGGGGTTTGCCCAGGTTCAGTGCCTCGATAGAGGCCCGCACAATTCGATCGGCAAAGCTGCGGCGTGTGACTTCAACTTCGGGGAGTTCGGGCATAGGCTTGTGTAGAAAAAGGGACTTCAACCGCCCAGCTCAAACCAGCGGATGCCTGGATTATGATGAACCCATGAAATTCTGGCTTCCAGTTGCATGGGTGTTGTCGATCGCTCTCGGTGCGAAGGCTCAAACTGCTGCGCGCACTGCCAGCCCCCCACCATCGCCGCCTGCTCAAAAATCGGCTCTGGATGCCGCTCTCTTTTACCAGCTTCTTTTGGGCGAAATGAACATCCGAAGCGGCTCACCTGGCAGCGGCTTTTCGATCATTTTGGATGCGGCTCGCAAAACGCGTGACCCATTGTTGTTCCAAAGGGCCGTCGATGTGGCGCTGCAATCGCGCTCGGGTGATGCTGCACTGCAAGCGGCCCAAGCCTGGAAAAGTGCTTTACCCGAATCCACAGAAGCCAATCGTTATTTGTTGCAAATCTTATTGGCGCTTAACCGTGTTGATGAAGCTGGCCAAGCCCTGTCGGTGTCGATCCGGGACTTGCCGGCCGAGGAGCAAAATGCCGCCATCGGCTCGATCCCACGGGTTTTTTCGCGTGTGCAAGACAAAAAGCTGGCCGCAGACACCGTAGAAAAAGCCCTTGAGGCCGCTTTGAAACAAGCGCCAACAGCCGCCGCAGCCTGGACGACCGTGGGACGGATGCGGCGAGAGGCCGGCCAAGTCGCCCAAGCTGTCGAAGCGGTCCGCAAGGCTGTGGCCGCTGATGCTTCGGCCTCTGGCCCTGTCTTGCTGGCGCTCAGCATGGCCAGTGCCGCGCCTAGCGATGTTTTGCCCTTGCTCCAAAATGCCATGCAAGGTCAGGTTGCGCCAGAGCTTCGCTTGGGTTACGCCCGCTTGCTCATCGGCCAACACGCATACCCGCAAGCCCTCACGCAATTGCTCAAACTCAATGCCGATCATCCGACTTTTGCGGATGGTTGGCTGGTGCATGGCCTGCTCTTGCTTGAAACCAATCAAAGAGAAAGCGCAGAAGCCAAACTGATCAAGCACATCGAATTGGCGCGCTCAACTGGCCGCGACCCTTCGATCACCACCGGGCTTGGGGAATCCTTGATGGCTTTGGCCCAAATTGCCCAGCGCAAAGGGCAATTTGCACAGGCGCAGCAGTGGTTGGCACAAGTGCCCACTGACGCCGACCCCATCAAACTGGCCAGCCGTCAAGCCGATCTGCTCACTCAACAAGGCCGTCTTGACGAAGCGCGGCAGGTGCTGGAGCGGATCAGAGCCAACACCCCTGAATTGGCCGTGAGAAAGGCCTTGGTGCAATCACAATGGTTGCGCGACAACAAACAAGTCGCCAATGCGCATGCTTTGGTCCAGCAAGCCCTCAAATCACACCCCCAGAACACAGATTTGATGTCCGAATTGGCCATGGTCAATGAAAAACTCAAACGCTTTGACGAGATGGAGGTTTTGCTGCGGGAGTTGATGAAACGAAAACCCGATGACCCGCATGCATTCAATGCGCTGGGTTACTCGCTGGCAGACAGGAACATCCGACTGGCCGAAGCGCGGCAATTGATCGTTCAAGCGCTCCAATTGGCGCCGCACGACCCCTACATTCAGGACAGCCTAGGCTGGGTGGCTTACAGACAGGGTCAATTCGCTGAGGCCTTGCAGGTTCTGCAAACCGCTTACAAGGCCAAACCTGACGCTGAAATCGCAGCCCATTTGGGAGAAGTGCTCTGGGTCATGGGCCGACGTGATGAAGCGGCCGTCATTTGGCGGGAAGGTTTGCTGCTCAAATCAGACAACGACACCTTGACCGAAACCCTCAAGCGTTTTCATTTCAAACCATGACGACGGCCTTGAATGTGACGGTTAACGCGCGGGCATCCACATGACTGTGCACCGCATCCAAAGATGCATCATTTGTCTTGGCCTCATGCTGCTGACTGCTTGCGCCAGTCCACCGCCCAAAACCTCGGCGGAGAATGCCAGCTGGTCAGGCCGTTTGCTCATTCAAGTGCTCCACGATCCACCGGAGTCCATGAGTGCCAGCTTTGAGTTGCAAGGCTCGGCCCAGACCGGTCAAATGGTCTTGCTCAGTCCTATTGGCACCACATTGGCACGCCTGCAATGGCAGCCTGAATTTGCTCGCCTGGAGCAAGGTCAGCAGCAAGTTCAAAGCACCAGCCTTCAGCAACTGGCAGCACGCTTGACCGGGACAGAACTGCCCATAGCCGCCTTGTTTGAATGGTTGGCAGGTCGATCAGCCGACGCCCCGGGATGGGAAATTGACTTGTCTTCACACGGGCAAGGCCGCATCTTTGCAGAGCGCACTCGGCCTGCACCCACCACGCGCCTGCGGATTGTTTTGGACCGCTGAACCACTGCGCACTTCATGGTCATAATCAGGTCATGAAATCGTTGCACGATGTGCCTGCCCCGGCCAAACTGAACCTCTTTTTACACATCACAGGGCGTCGCCCAGACGGCTATCACTTGCTCCAATCGGTCTTCATGCTGATCGACTGGTGCGACCAACTGCATTTCGAGAAACGATCCGGTGGTGCCATCAGCCGTGAAGACCTGACCCTGGTTTTGCCCGAGCAAGACCTGATCATGCGTGCCGCCCAATTGCTGCAAAAACACACGGGCTGCACCGAGGGCGTGCACATCGCCGTGGACAAACAAATACCCGCACAAGCGGGTATGGGCGGCGGTTCATCCGATGCGGCTACCTGCCTGTTGGCACTGAACCGCCTTTGGAATTTGAAACTTGATCTGCCCGCGCTGGAAAAATTGGGCTTGGAACTGGGCGCTGATGTGCCCTTTTTCTTGCGCGGTCGCAATGCCTGGGTCGAAGGTGTGGGTGAAAAAATCACCCCGATTGAGCTGCCGCCTGCACAGTTTTGGGTCATCAAACCCCCTGCAGGACTCAACACTTCTGAAATTTTTACGCACCCAGGGCTCAAACGCGACACAAGCACTGGTATAATTTCGGTCTTTGCTTCAGACCCCTATGGTTTCGGTCTCAATGACCTCCAACCTGTTGCTCAATCTCTTTGCCCAGAAGTGACCCAAGCGCTTGATGTGCTGGAAAAAGCGGGTTTAAGGGCTAGAATGACGGGCTCTGGTAGCGCCGTGTTTGCTCTATGGGATGCAAACATGCCCGATTTATCGGTTCCCGATGGATTTGTGGCAAGGCGCTGCAGCAATTTGGAATTCCACCCCTTGTGGGGTTGGGCATCCAGCGATAGTTGATCGGTCGGTCGCTGTTTCAGCGGTCAACCTGTGTAGGGGAGTCGCCAAGCTGGTTAAGGCACCGGATTTTGATTCCGGCATGCAAAGGTTCGAATCCTTTCTCCCCTGCCAAATACGTTCATTCGTACAGGCCCTTTTATCTGATCGCTGGAATGCACATGCAGCCTGCTTCACTCCCCCCCGATTTCATGTTGTTCACCGGCAATGCCAACCCCGTTTTGGCGGCCGAAATCGCCAAACACTTGGGCACGCAGCTCGGTGCGGTCGATGTAGGCCGTTTTTCTGATGGTGAAGTCACCGTCGAGCTCAAACAAAACGTCCGGGCCCGCGAGGTGTTCGTGGTGCAATCGACTTGCGCGCCCACCAACGAAAACCTGATGGAATTGCTGATCATGGTGGATGCGCTCAAACGCGCATCGGCTGGTCGGATCAGCGCTGTGATCCCCTACTTCGGCTATGCCCGACAGGACCGCCGCCCACGCTCCACCCGAGTGCCCATTTCGGCCAAAGTCGTGGCCAACATGCTGCAAGCCGTGGGTGTGGACCGCGTCCTCACCATGGACCTGCACGCCGACCAAATCCAGGGTTTCTTCGACATTCCCGTTGACAACATTTACGCCTCGCCCGTTTTGCTGGGCGACTTGCGCCAGCAAAACTACGACGACCTGATTGTCGTGTCACCCGATGTGGGCGGTGTGGTGCGTGCCCGAGCCTTGGCCAAACAGCTGGGCTGCGATCTGGCCATCATCGACAAGCGCCGCCCCAAAGCCAATGTGTCAGAAGTCATGCACGTCATCGGCGAGATCGAAGGCCGCAACTGCGTGATCATGGACGACATGATCGACACCGCGGGCACACTGGTCAAAGCGGCCGAAGTGCTCAAGGAGCGCGGTGCCAAAAAGGTTTACGCCTATTGCACACATCCGATTTTTTCAGGTCCGGCCATCGACCGCATCACCAAAGGTGAAGCGCTCGATGAAGTCGTGGTCACCAACACCATCCCGCTGACGGCAGAAGCCGCAGCGTGTTCCAAGATTCGCCAACTCTCCGTGGCACCGCTGATCGCCGAAACGATTCATCGGATTGCGCACGGCGAGTCGGTGATGAGCCTGTTCTCCGATCAAGCCTGATCGGGGAAAAGGCCAACCGTGGCCAGCTGTCCTTGAGGACTGGCTGGCTTTTTTGAGTCAGGGTCACACTGGTCGCGGTGGACCCCAGAAGGAGAAATCTATGAAATTCGTCGCTTTTGAGCGCGCCAAGCAGGGCACGGGTGCGAGCCGCCGTCTCCGCAATTCCGGTCGCACACCGGGCATCGTTTACGGCTCCACATCGGCGCCTCAACTCATTGAGCTGGACCACAATGCTTTGTGGCACGCCCTGAAAAAGGAAGCTTTCCACGCTTCGATCCTGGACATGGAATTGAACGGTCAGTCCAGCAAAGTTTTGCTGCGTGACTACCAGATGCACCCCTACAAGCAGTTGGTGCAACACATCGACTTCCAGCGCGTCGATGCCAACACCACATTGCACATGAAAGTGCCATTGCACTACAGTGGCCAAGACGAGTCTGAAGCCGTCAAGACCGACAAGTGCACCATCACCCACGTGATGACCGAAATTGAAGTGGCTTGCCTGCCTGCCAACCTGCCCGAATTCATCGCGGTGGATTTGAAAGGCCTGACCCTGGGCAAATCGCTGCACCTGGATGACATCACACTGCCTGCAGGCTGCAAGGCCGTCACGCATGGCAAGAAAAACCCCGTCTTGGTGGCCGTGGTCGCTCCAGTCGAAGAAGTGGTGGCAGCCCCTGTGGCCGCTGCACCTGCAGACGCCAAAGGCAAGGGCAAAGGCAAGAAGTAATCTTCTTGCTTGGGCTTGTCAGCCCTGCTCTCAAAGGCCCGCGCTGCGGGCCTTTTTGCTTGGGCCCACCGCACGCCGGAACGCCAAGCCCCGTGCCCAAGGATAATCACCCACCATGATCAAACTGCTTGTCGGTCTGGGCAACCCGGGCCAGGAATACGAAGACACCCGCCACAACGCCGGATTCTGGTGGATCGATGCCATCGCCCGAGAACTGAAGCTTGCCTTGGTACCTGAACGCAGCTACCACGGCCTGATGGCCCGCACCACCGTCAATGGCCAAACTGTCTGGTTGCTCGAGCCTCAGACCTACATGAATTTGTCCGGCAAATCGGTCAGCGCTTTGGCGAAATTTTTCAAAATTCAGCCGCAAGAGATTTTGGTGGCGCACGACGAACTCGACATCCCGCCCGGTGAAGCCAAGCTCAAGCTGGGCGGCAGCCACGCCGGACACAACGGCCTGCGCGACATCCATGCCCAACTGGGCACAGCCGACTATTGGCGACTGCGCATTGGCGTCGGCCACCCCGGCGACAAGGCCGAAGTGGTCAGCTGGGTCTTGAAGAAACCCATGCTGGAGCACCGCAAAGCCATTGAGGACAGCATCCACCGCGCGGTGCTGGCCTTGCCGCTGTTGCTGGCTGGTGACATGGAAAAAGCCATGGTCAAAATCCACACCAGCAAGCCCCCAAGGCCCAAACCACCCAAGCCCCCCCAAACGCCGCCGGCCCCCACGACCGAGCCCGGTGCAAAGGGCTAGACCCTGAGCCTCACTGCCCTTGCAAGCGGCGGTATTTGGCCCAGAGCGACTCCTGGGTTTCAATGTGCTGGGGGTTGACGGGAATGCACGCCACTGGGCAGACCTGGACACACTGCGGTTCATCAAAATGGCCCACGCATTCGGTGCATTTGGACGGGTTGATTTCGTAGATTTCTTCGCCCAAATAAATCGCTTCGTTTGGACATTCAGGTTCACACACATCGCAGTTGATGCATTCGTCGGTGATCATCAGTGCCATGGCTGGGGCTCCGCAAAGGTCTGCATCGAGGTCATGTCCGGATTATCGGCGACTGACCTGAACCCGAAAAACTGCAGGGCTGTTGCCGATCTCTGGGCCCCGCATCTCCAAAGCCTCCAGGAGCTGCACACGCCCGGCAGCATGCGCCTAAAATGGACCGCATGATGAACGCCGACCTGCACTGCCATTCCGTCATCTCCGACGGCACCCTCACCCCGGAAGCCCTTGCCGAACGCGCCAAAACCAACGGGGTAGAACTTTGGGCGCTGACCGACCACGATGAAGTGGGTGGTCAAGACCGCGCCCTGGCAGCAGCTCGCGCGCAAGGTCTGCCCTACCTCACGGGGACCGAAATCTCGGTGACCTTTGCCCACCAGACCGTGCACATTGTGGGCTTGGGTTTTGATGCACACAACAGCGCCTTGGTCGAAGGCCTGCGCCGCACCCGGGGTGGACGCAGCGAACGTGCGCAGGAAATGTCGGATGGCCTGTCCAAAGTCGGTATCCGCAATGCCTATGAAGGTGCCCTGCAATACGTGGGCAACCCCGAGCTGATTTCACGCACCCACTTTGCCCGGCATCTGGTCGAAACCGGGGTGTGCAGCGACACCTCCGAGGTGTTTCGCAAATACCTGACCGAAGGCAAACCTGGCTATGTGCCGCACCGCTGGGCACGCCTGCAAGAAGCCGTGCAATGGATCACCGATGCCGGCGGCATGGCCATTATCGCCCACCCAGCACGCTACGGCTTCACGCCGAATGAAGAATATGCCCTGTTCAGCGAATTCAAGGCCCACGGCGGTCGCGGGGTCGAAGTCGTCACGGGCAGCCACTCGTCCCCTGAAGCTGTTCGTTACGCGGAAACCGCGCTCGAATTCAACTTGGCTGCTTCTCGCGGCAGTGACTTTCACAGCCCTGATGAAAGCCGCATCGACCTGGGCACCCTGCCCTACTTGCCGGGCCAACTGACACCCGTTTGGGAACTGCTGGCCGATCGCATTCAGTGAACCACAGCCAGCAAGTCAGGCGCTGCATGGCATCGGATTGGGCCGCCAGAAGCCTTCCATTGAGACCACTGCGCAACGATCCCCGACAACCCTATGGCCCAGTTTTTCAGCGTACACCCCGACAACCCGCAGGCGCGTTTGCTCAAGCAAGCCGTGCAATTGCTCAACCAGGGCAGCGTGCTGGCCGTTCCTACCGATTCCAGCTACGCGCTGGTCTGCCACCTAGATGACAAAAACGCCGCCGACCAATTGCGCCGGATTCGGGGCATCGACGACAAACACCACCTGACCGTGCTGTGCCGCGACCTGAGCGAGTTGGCCAACTACGCGCGGGTGGACAACCGACAGTTTCGCGCCGTCAAGCAAGCCACTCCGGGGCCCTTCACCTTCATTCTGGAGGCCACCAAGGAAGTGCCACGCCGCGTCAGCCACCCGCAACGCAAAACCATCGGCCTGCGCGTGCCCGATCACAAAGTTTTGCAGGCCTTGCTGAGTTTGCACGGTGCGCCGCTGTTGGCAGCCACACTCATCATGCCGGACGAAGCGTTGCCGCTCAATGATGCACAGGACATCCGCGAACGGCTGGAACACCAAGTGGGCGCGGTCATCGATGCAGGGGCCTGCTCGCTGGAGCCCACCACCGTGATCGACATGAGCGGTGAGTCGCCCGAAGTGCTGCGGCGCGGCCAAGGTGACCCGGCGCTGCTGGGCCTTTGACTGGGCAACAGCGACACCGCTCAAAAAAGAAAAAACCTTGCCGCAGCCAATGCGCCACGGCAAGGTCTAGCCCAAACCGGCAGAAAAACTTACTTCAAGTCACCTGCCAAGCTTGCCAGTGTGTCTGGAGAGATATCGATGTGCGATGGGTAATGGGTATGGTCGCAACCGAGCTTCACACCGGCACCGGCCTTGACAGCGGCGCACATGACGGGTGTCAGCTCAAAGCGCACAAAGTGCACAGCCGAGGTTTTTTCATCGGTCTCGCGATCCAGGTCTTCGTCGGCAATCGCATACACGCGGCCATGGCCTTCGACCTCAACAAACATGCGGTCCTCCACACCGATCAGCTTGGCCAGTTCGCGCTTGCGCTCGTTGATGTCGGTGTATTCGATCATCATGGTGGCTTTCCAGTTGCTGCCATCCGGCACCAATGGGGCGTAGGCCTCGATCTCTTGCAGGATGCCCTCTTCTTCAAAGACTTTTTCGATGCGCAGCATCTCCTGAATTTGATAGCGGATCGTGGTCTCGCTCTCAAACTGCATGTTGATGTGCTCGCCCAACTGCACGCTGCGCAGCTTGCGGTGAGCGATCACCTCGGGCTTGTGGACCTTGCGCCACTTGGTGTAGGCCTCCAAAGACATCAGGGTCTCGGGCGTGATTTTTCCGGTCAGTTGCATGGCAGTGTTCCTTATTTGAGACCGTAGGCTTTGCGCACCAGGGTCAAGGGGTGGTTCAATTCCGGGGCGCCCAGGCCATTGACCTCAAAGCCTTGGGCAATGTGGTGACCGCCCAGCGGGCAGTCGGAGCTGATGAAGTCGGGCTTGGAGCCGTCCTTCATGGTGGCCATGGCTTTGAACACCGGCTTGCCGATCTTCATCGCCATCTCGTGTGAGCCTTTTTTGACGCCGTAGGTGCCGGCATGGCCCGAGCAACGCTCGATGGTGTTGATTTCGGTGTCTGGGATCATCTTGAGCATTTCCTCGGTCTTGCGGCCGATGTTCTGCACCCGGCCATGGCAGGGAATCTGGTAGCTGATGTTGCCCAGCTTTTGCGGGAACTCGGTCTTGAGCAAGCCGTCACGTTTGCGGGCCATGAAGTACTCGAAGGGGTCCCACATCGCGTCCTTGACCAACTGGGTGTCCGAGCAGTCCGGGAACATCAGCGGAATCTCTTGCTTGAACATCAAGGCACAGCTGGGCACCGCCGCCATGATGGCGAAGCCGTCTTTGGCGTACTTGGCCAGCACGGGGATGTTGGCTTCTTTGGAGTCCTTCACCGAATCCAAGTCACCCAGCTCCAGCTTGGGCATACCGCAGCACTTTTCTTTCTCGACCAAGACATAAGGGATGTCGTTGTGGTCCAGGATCTTCAGCAGGTCGTGGCCAATGCCGGGCTCGTTGTAGTTGATGTAGCAGGTCGAGAAAATCGCCACCTTGCCCGGTGTCTTCTCGCCATCCACCACTTTGGAAGCCTGGGCATCCGGCGCGCTGGAGCGGAACTTTTGGGTGGCCAAAGTAGGCAGCCAAGCGTTTTTGTCCACGCCCGCCACGCTCTCCATGATGCTGCGCGCCGCATCGGTCTTGTTGATGGCATTGACCGCCTGCACCACGATCGGAATGCCCGCAAATGAGCCGTGCGTGTCGGTGGAGGCCAGGAACTTCTCGGCCGCGCCCACTTCGCCTTTTTTGAACTTGATGGCCTTGGCCCGCAGCATGGTGTGCGGAAAGTCCAGGTTCCACTCGTGCGGTGGCGTGTAGGGGCACTTGGTCATGTAGCACAGGTCGCACATGAAGCACTGGTCCACCACTTTCCAGTAGTCCTTCTTGTCCACACCATCGACTTCCATGGTGCTGGACTCGTCCACCAGGTCGAACAAGGTGGGGAAAGAATTGCACAAGCTCACGCAGCGGCGGCAACCATGGCAGATGTCAAAAATGCGCTCGAGCTCGTCGAAGCACTTTTCTTCGTTGTAGAAGTCGGGGCTCTCCCAGCCGAGGGCGTGCCTGGTGGGGGCTTCGAGGTTGCCTTCTTTGGCCATGTTGTGCTCCTTTGGGTTTTTATCGGGTTTTTCTGAAGGCTCGGTAGCCAGAGCCCTGAGAAAAACCCGCTGCCCCTTGCGGTGCAGCGGGTCATCGGACAGGGGGAATCAATCCACCAGTTCGTTCAGGGCTTTCTGGTAACGGTTGGCGTGTGAACGCTCAGCCTTGGCCAGCGTCTCAAACCAGTCGGCGATTTCGTCAAAACCCTCTTCGCGAGCGGTCTTGGCCATGCCAGGGTACATGTCGGTGTACTCATGGGTTTCGCCAGCCACAGCCGAAGCCAGGTTTTGGCGTGTGGAGCCGATGGGCAGACCGGTGGCTGGGTCGCCGGATTGCTCCAGGAACTCCAGGTGACCGTGGGCGTGGCCTGTTTCACCTTCAGCGGTGGAACGGAACAGGGCTGCCACGTCGTTCTGACCTTCAACGTCAGCTTTGTTCGCGAAGTACAAATAGCGACGGTTGGCCTGGGATTCGCCGGCAAAGGCGTCCTTCAGGCATTGTTCCGTGCGCGAGCCTTTGAGTGCTGCCATGGATATCTCCTTGTGGGTTTTGAGTCGATTGCCCTGGCAGGATCGCCAGAGACTCCATAGATTAACCCTGCACTGCCCAGTCTGCCTAATAGATTGATCCAATGAACTTGATTAATCCACGCTATTGAAGGAGTTGATTGATTAAGATCACCAAACAACGATGCCCAATTGGCTTTGGACTGCTCGGATGGCGCTCAGACCTGCAAGCCAAGTCATGCAGCGCTGCCCATACTTTGCCCACCCTCATCAGGGACGGCCCTAGGTAAAATCAAGGGTTTTGGACCCACCCCGGTCCAGCGCGGCGTCTGTTGAGGTGCCGTCTTCTTTTTGAAAAGCCCCGCCATGAGCAACGCAACTGCCACCCCGGTCCAACAGCCCGGCCTTGAGAGCCTGTCCAAATCCTTCGAACCTGCCGCGCTGGAAGCCCATTGGGGACCCGAATGGGAAAAGCGTGGCTACGGCGTGGCCGGATTCCGTGGCACACAGGCCCCCAAGGATGGTGCACCCGCCTTTGCCATCCAGCTGCCGCCCCCCAACGTCACGGGCACCCTGCACATGGGCCACGCCTTCAACCAGACCATCATGGACTCGTTGACCCGCTACCACCGCATGTCGGGTTTCAACACCGCCTGGATCCCCGGCACCGACCATGCGGGCATCGCCACGCAAATTGTGGTCGAGCGCCAGCTGCAGGCCCAAGGCATCAGCCGCCACGACATGGGCCCCACACCGGCAGAAGCACGCAAAAACTTTGTGAGCAAAGTGTGGGAGTGGAAAGAAGAGTCGGGCAACACCATCACCAGCCAGATGCGCCGCATGGGTGACAGCGTGGACTGGAGCCGCGAATACTTCACGATGGACCCCAAACTGTCCAAAACCGTGACCGAAACCTTTGTGCAGCTCTACCAGCAAGGCCTGATCTACCGCGGCAAGCGCTTGGTGAACTGGGACCCGGTGCTGATGAGCGCCGTGTCGGACCTCGAAGTCGAGAGCGAGGAAGAAGACGGCTCGATGTGGCACATCCGCTATGACTTGGCCGATGGTTCTGGCAGCCTCACGGTGGCCACCACCCGCCCCGAGACCTTGCTGGGCGACGTGGCCGTGATGGTGCACCCCGAAGACGAGCGCTACCGCGCCCTGATTGGCAAGCAAGTGAACCTGCCACTGTGCAACCGCACCATCCCGGTGATTGCAGACGACTACGTGGACAAGGACTTTGGTACGGGCGTGGTCAAGGTCACCCCTGCGCACGACACCAACGACTACCAGGTCGGCCAGCGTCACCAGCTCGAGATGATCTGCGTGCTGAACCTGAACGCCACCATCAACAACAACGCACCCGAGAAATACCGGGGCTTGGATCGCTTTGTGGCCCGCAAGGCCGTGGTGGCCGATCTGGAAGCTGCAGGTGCTCTGGTCGAAGTGAAAAAGCACAAACTCATGGTGCCCCGCTGCGCCCGCACCGGCCAGGTGATCGAGCCCATGCTGACCGACCAGTGGTTTGTCGCCATGAACCAAGTTGGCCAAGGCGACGCCACCGGCAAGAGCATTGCGCAAAAAGCCATCGACGCGGTGCAGTCCGGCGAAGTCAGCTTTGTGCCCGAGAACTGGGTCAACACCTACAACCAGTGGATGAACAACATCCAGGACTGGTGCATCAGCCGCCAGCTCTGGTGGGGCCACCAGATTCCTGCTTGGTACGACGAAGACGGCCAGGTGTATGTGGCGCGTGACGAGGCCGAAGCGCAGGCCCAGGCTCCGGGTAAAACCCTCAAGCGCGACGAAGACGTGCTCGACACCTGGTACTCGTCGGCACTGGTGCCTTTCAGCACCATGGCCTGGCCTGAAAAGTCCAAGGACTACGACCTGTATTTGCCCTCGTCCGTGTTGGTCACCGGCTACGACATCATCTTCTTCTGGGTCGCCCGCATGATCATGATGACCACGCACTTCACGGGGCGTGTGCCGTTCAAGCATGTGTACATCCACGGCCTGGTGCTCGACGCGCAGGGCAAGAAGATGAGCAAGTCCGAAGGCAACGTGCTCGACCCCGTCGACCTGATCGACGGCATCACCTTGGCGCCTTTGCTCGAAAAGCGCACACAAGGCCTGCGCAAACCCGAGACCGCGCCCAAGGTGCGCAAGCAAACCGAAAAAGAATTCCCCGAGGGCATACCGGCCTATGGTGCGGATGCCCTGCGCTTCACCTTTGCAGCGCTGGCCACGTTGGGGCGCTCCATCAACTTTGACAGCAAACGTTGCGAGGGCTACCGCAACTTCTGCAACAAGCTGTGGAACGCCACCCGCTTTGTGTTGATGAACTGCGAAGGCCTGGACTGCGGCCTCAAAGAGCACACCAAAGCCGAATGCGAGGTGGGCGGCCCAGCGCATGGCTACCTGGCCTTCAGCCAAGCCGACCGCTGGATCAGCTCGCAACTCCAACGCGTCGAGGCCGATGTGGCCAAAGGCTTTGCCGAGTACCGCTTGGACAACGTGGCCAACACCATTTATGACTTCGTCTGGAACGAGTTCTGCGACTGGTACCTCGAAATTGCCAAGGTGCAAATCAATACCGGCAACGAAGCGCAGCAACGCGCCACGCGCCGCACCTTGATCCGCACGCTCGAGACCATCCTGCGTTTGGCCCACCCCATCATCCCCTTCATCACCGAAGAGCTCTGGCAAAAAGTCTCGGTGGTGGCAGGACGTCCTGGCGCGTCGGTCAGCATCGCAGCTTACCCCGTGAGCCAGCCCGAGCGCATCGACACAGCGGCCGAAGCCCATGTGGCCAAGCTCAAAACCTTGGTGGATGCCTGCCGCAACTTGCGCGGCGAGATGAACGTCTCGCCCGCCACCCGCATGCCCCTGTTTGTGCTGGGCGACAGCGCCTTCATGCAAACCGCCGCCCCTGTGTTGCAGTCGCTGGCCAAACTGAGCGAGGTCAAGATCTTTGATACCGAAGCCGAATGGGCCGCTGCCGCGCAGGCCGCGCCCGTGGCCGTGGTGGGCGAAGCGCGTTTGTGTCTGTTCATCGAAGTGGACGCTGCCGCCGAAAAAGCCCGCCTGACCAAAGAGGCCGCGCGGCTGGAAGGGGAAATCGCCAAGGCCAATGGCAAGCTCAGCAACGAAGCCTTTGTGGCCAAAGCCCCGCCCGCCGTGATCGAGCAAGAGAAAAAGCGCGTGGCCGACTTCAGTGCCACGGTTGAAAAAATTCGCCAACAGCTGCAGCGCCTGGGCTGAACCCTGTCCCTTCCGAGAACAACACCATGAGCCACAACGTCATTCGCAAAGCCGTCTTTCCCGTCGCTGGCCTGGGCACGCGATTTTTACCTGCCACCAAGGCTGCGCCCAAAGAGATGCTGCCGGTGGTGGACAAGCCCTTGATCCAATACGCGGTGGAAGAAGCCTATGCGGCAGGCGTGCGGCACATGATCTTCGTCACGGGTCGCAGCAAGCGGGCCATTGAAGACCATTTCGATACGGCTTACGAACTCGAAACCGAACTTGAACAGGCTCAAAAAAACGAGTTGTTGAGCTTGGTGCGCTCGGTGCAACCCGACGACATGGTGTGCGCCTATGTGCGCCAGCCAAGGTCTTTGGGGCTGGGCCATGCCGTGCTGTGTGCCGAGGCCATGGTGGGCAATGAACCCTTTGCCGTGCTGTTGGCCGACGACCTGATGGTGGGCCCAGCCGGTGGACCTTCGGTGTTGGCGCAAATGGTGGCGGCGCACACCCAGCAAGGCCGCTCCATCTTGGCGGTGCAAGAGGTGCCACTGGAACACGTCAAACGCTACGGCATCGTGGCCGGGGAGCCTGCAGGCAAACAGCTGATGCGCGTGGAGCAAATTGTGGAAAAACCCAGTCCGGACAAAGCGCCATCGCGCATGGGCGTGGCGGGTCGCTACATCCTCACCCCGGGCATTTTTGATGAAATCCGCAACCAACCCACAGGGGTGGGCGGCGAAATCCAACTCACCGATGCGATTGCGCGTTTGATGCAACGCGAAGCGGTGTATGCCTTCCAATACGCAGGCAAACGCTACGACTGCGGCAGCAAGGAAGGCTTTCTGGAAGCGACGGTGGAGCTGGCCTTGCAACACCCGCAAGTGGGCGCATCATTTCGCGACTACCTCAAGGGTTTGAGCCTCTGATCGCGTTCAGCGGCGTTTGAGCGCAAACACAAACGCTGTTTCGGTTTTTTCCTGCAGCAGCAAATCGTTGCCTGTCTGGCGGGCAAAGGCCTCGAAATCTCGCCAGGCTCCAGGGTCGGTGGCGGTGACTTTGAGGACCTGACCACTGCTCATCTCATTGAGGGCCTTTTTGGCTTTGAGGATGGGCAAGGGGCAATTGAGGCCACTGGTGTCAATTTCTTTGTCGATGTGCATCATGTGCCCTGGTTTTGTTCTTGGCTTTGCGCGGCACGCTCTTCCCAAGTCATGAACTTCGGCTCGATGCCGATGGTGCGCAGCCAATCGCCCAAGGCGTAACCGGTGCCTGCGGGCCAGCATATCAAATCCTGAAAATCAAACAACTTGTACTCGGCCAACTCGGGGGACAAACGCACCTCGCCCTCGGCCACCGCATGGTAGGCAATGATGACCTGGTTCATGCGCTGGAAGTCGTACACACCGATCAACTTGAGCGCAGAGACCTGGAGATTCGTTTCTTCGGCAATCTCGCGCCTGATGCCCTCTTCGGGCGTTTCGCCCGCTTCCATGAAGCCCGTGATCAGCGCAAAGCGACGCCCTGGCCAGGCCGCATTGCGGGCCAGCAAAATCTGGTTGCCCACCTGCACGATGCCCGCCAAAACGGGCGTGGGGTTGTTCCAGTGGGTGAAGTCGCACGCCGTGCAACGCAGGCGCAGGGTCTCGCCACTGTCTTCCATCTGTGCAAGCCAAGCCAAAGGCGAAGCGCAGTGCGGGCAAAAACGGTACTCAGCCATAGGTCAAGCCTTGTCAAATTCAGCCGTTCAGGCCGGGAACACGCCTGTGGACAGATAACGGTCACCACGATCGCACACGATGAACACGATGGTGGCGTTTTGCGCCGTTTTGGCCACCTGCTGAGCCACCCAGCAAGCACCTGCTGCCGAGATGCCCGCAAAGATGCCTTCGCTGCGTGCCATTTGACGGCAAGTTTCTTCGGCATCGTTTTGGCTCACATACACCAACTCATCCACATGGCTGGGGTCGTAAATTTTGGGCAAATACTCTTGCGGCCATTTGCGGATACCCGGAATGCGCGAGCCCTCGCTGGGCTGTGCACCAATGATGCGGATGGCTGGATTCTTTTCTTTCAGGTAGCGCGAGACCCCCGTGATGGTCCCTGTGGTGCCCATGGCGCTGACAAAGTGGGTCACTTTGCCGCCGGTCTGCTCCCAGATCTCGGGGCCGGTGGTTTCGTAGTGGATGCGCGGGTTGTCTGCGTTGGCAAACTGGTCCAGGATGCGGCCCTTGCCTTGCGCTGCCATGTTGTCGGCCAAGTCACGGGCGTATTCCATGCCACCACTCTTGGGCGTGAGGATCAGCTCGGCACCAAAGGCCTTCATGGTCTGCGCCCGCTCGATGGACAAGTCCTCGGGCATGATCAAAATCATGCGGTAACCCTTGATGGCCGCGGCCATGGCCAAGGCAATACCGGTGTTGCCCGAAGTGGCCTCAATCAAGGTGTCGCCGGGTTGGATCTCGCCGCGCTCTTCGGCCCGGCGGATCATGGACAAAGCAGGCCGATCCTTGACAGAGCCGGCCGGGTTATTGCCCTCGAGCTTGCCCAAAATCACATTGTTTCGAGCCGCCATATCGGCAGCACCCAAACGCTGCAAAGCCACCAATGGCGTTTTGCCGATCGCATCTTCAATGGTTGGATAAATCATCCCAATAATGTGCCATAATTCGGGTCTTCACAAATACCGCCCGGGTGGTGAAATTGGTAGACTCAGGGGACTCAAAATCCCCCGCCGCAAGGCGTGCCGGTTCGAGTCCGGCCCCGGGCACCAGACCAAAGCCGCAAGTTCAATGAACTCGCGGCTTTTTTCTTGTCTGTTCCTGGGCTCAACACGGGGTCAATCGATCCCGGCACTCCACCGATCGTTCCAGTTGCGCTCCATCTGTCTGCGGTCGCGTTTGGTGGGACGGCCTTGTTCGATGCTGAGCGCGGGCTCACGGGCCAAGCGGTTCATCTCTGCAGCTTGTTGACGGGCTTGGATGCTCTCTGGCGTTTCTTCGTAAAGCCCTTGCGCCACAGGTGCGGGGCCGCGCACACCGCTGATGCCCAAAACGCGCACCGTCCGCTCGACTGCGCCTTGCCGCAGGCGCACCGTGTCACCCACTTTGACCTCGCGCGAGGCCTTGGCATCCTGCCCGTTGATCTGTACGCGGTTCTTGCCGATTTCTTCGCTGGCGATGCTGCGGGTTTTGAAAAACCGGGCGGCCCACAGCCATTTGTCGATGCGCAAGGAATTCATGGGTGGCGGGGGACGACTGCGGTCAAATCAACTGGCCTTGTGGGCTCAAGCCGTCGCGCACATGCGGGTAGTGCAGTTGAAGCCGAAGCTCCTGCTTCATGCGCGTGTTGTCCAGCCGCCGGGACTCGCTCATGAAGCTCAGCAGCATCAGCGGCAGCGCGGTGTTGGCATCGTCACGAGAAATACGGGGCGGTTTGGGCAAACCATAAAGGCTGGCGGCCAAATCAAAGTAGTCGCCCATTTTCAAATCGGTGTCGTCGGTGACGTTGACCACCCGCTGGGGCTTGCCGCGCCACAAGGCCGCCGCACAGGCGCGTGCCAAATCGTTGGCGTGGATGTGGTTGGTGAACACGTCTTCTTTGGCCACCAGCACGGGCGTGCCCCTTTGCAGGCGCTCGCGGGGCGTGCCGCCTTCGCGGTCAGGGGCATAAATACCGGGGATGCGCAACACGCTCACCCGAACGCCGCTGCGCCCCAAAAAACGCATCAGGTTTTCGGCATCGACCCGGCGCTGGGCTCGGGGCGTATGGGGATTCACGGTACGGGTTTCATTCACCCGCTGACCACCGCAATCGCCATAAACGCCCGTGGTGGAGCCATAGACCAGCGCCTGTGGCGGCGTGCGCAAACGCAAAGCGCGCACCAAAGCCAAGCTGCGTGGGTCGCGATCTGAGGCACCTTGGCGGTCGGTGGGGGGCGGGGCCAGATGGATCACCCGTTGTGCGATGCCTCCCAAGCGTTTCAAACTGGCCGGATCGTCCAAATTGCCTTGCAAAGGGGTGATGCCGCAAGCCCGCAGCAAACGCACACGTTCGGGTGAAGAAGTCAGGGCCATGAGGCGCACACGCTGACTTTGCGGCGCGCCCAACTGGCCGGCTGTGCGCAATCCCACATCGCCACAGCCCACGATCAAGACGCGCTGACGGCGAAAGCGGGCGGGCAAGGCGCCCAAGGGGGTTTGGTTTGAGGGCAAAATCAGGGGTTCCGGGTCACATTCACGCCCTCTAGGATACCCAAAAGATGAGCTTTCAAATTTCCGTGCAGCCCAGTGGCCGCAGCTTCACCGCCGACGACACCGAAACCCTGCTGGCCGCCGGCATCCGCCAGGGCATCGGCCTGCCCTATGGCTGCAAAGACGGCGCATGCGGTTCGTGCAAATGCAAAATGATTTCCGGCACCGTGGTGCATGGCCCTCACCAAGACAAAGCCCTGTCTGCAGATGAAGAAGCCCAAGGCCTGGTGCTGACCTGCTGCGCCACCGCCCAAAGCGATGTGGTGCTCGAATCCAAGCAAGTGACCGCCGAAGGCGGCCTGCCCGTCAAAAAGATGCCGGTGCGTGTGGTCAGCCTGGAAAAAAAATCACACGACGTGATCGTGTTGAAACTGCAGCTGCCCGCCAACGACGTGATGAAGTTCCACGCCGGTCAGTACATCGAATTTTTGCTGCGCGATGGCTCGCGCCGCAGCTACAGCATGGCCAATGCGCCGCACAACTTGGAGGTGGCACCGCCCACGGTGGAACTGCACATCCGCCACATGCCGGGCGGCAAGTTCACCGACCCGGTGTTCAGCACCATGAAGGAAAAAGACATCCTGCGCGCCGAAGGCCCGTACGGCAGCTTTTACCTGCGCGAGGACAGCAGCAAGCCCATGGTGTTGCTGGCTTCGGGCACGGGCTTTGCGCCCATCAAGGCGCTGATCGAGCACATGCAGCACCGCGGCATCACCCGGCCCGCCACGCTGTATTGGGGTGGCCGTCGCCCGGCCGACCTGTACATGGCCGACTGGATCGAAGCCCGCTTGGCCGAGATGCCCAACCTGAGCTATGTGCCGGTGATCTCGAACGCCGAAGCCGAGGACCAGTGGACCGGCCGCACCGGCTTTGTGCACCAGGCCGTGCTGCAAGACTTTCCGGATCTGTCGGGCCATCAGGTCTATGCCTGCGGTGCGCCCATCGTGGTGGACTCGGCCAAGCGCGACTACGTGGCGCAAGGCGGTTTGCCCGAAGAAGAGTTCTTCGCAGACTCGTTCACCTCCGAGGCTGACAAAGCCAAAGCCTGATTGCCATTTTCTGGAGCCCCTCATGCCGCTGATCAATCGCCGTCAATTCACTGCCGCCTCACTCGCCCTTTCGCTCCCAGCGTGGGCTCAAGGCAAAACAATCCGCATCATCGTGCCCTATGCAGCCGGTGGCCCGATCGATGTCACAGCCCGCGCACTGGCCGAGCGCGTGAAAGACAGCCTGGGGACGGTGATCATTGAAAACCGCCCCGGCGCAGGCGGTAATTTGGGCGCCGACCTGGTGGCCAAAGCCGCGCCGGACGGCTTGACGATCGGCATTGCGGCCGTCGCCACGCACGCCATCAACCCCTGGCTGTTTGCCAAGATGCCTTACGACGCCAGCCGTGACTTTGCGCCCATCACGCAAATGCTGCGCGTGCCCAATGTGCTGGTGATGAATGCCGAAGCCGCACAGCGCCTGAAGATCAACACGCTGGCCGATTTGGTGGCGTATGCCAAAGCCAACCCCGCCAAGTTGAACTTTGGCTCCGGTGGCAACGGCAGTGCGGGCCATCTGGCGGGCGAGATGTTCAAGCGCGCGGCGGGTATTTTTGCGGTGCACATCCCTTACAACGGCGGCAACCCAGCGCAGCTGGCTTTGTTGTCGGGGCAAGTCGACTTCAACTTTGACAACCTGGCCACGGCTGCGGCCAACATCAAGGCGGGACGCCTCAAGGCCTTGGCCGTGACCACCGCCCAACGCAGCAGCGCCCTGCCCGATATCCCGAGCATGAGCGAGACGCTGAAGGATTTCGAGATCGACACCTGGTGGGGCTTGGTGGTCCCTGCGGCCACGCCACGCGATGTGGTGGAGCGCCTGAACAAGGCTTTTGTGGCCGCATTGCAAGCCCCCGAGACCAAAACACGCTTTGCCCAGTTGATGGCCGAGCCGGTCGGCAACACGCCTGATCAGTTTGGCGCGTTCATGAAGAAGGAATTGGCGCGATACGAAACCGTGGTCAAGGCCAGTGGCGCCAAGGTGGATTGAGTCGCACTGGGCCTGAATGCCAAAAGCCCGGCATGCCGGGCTTTTGGCTGGGCTGGGGCAGACTTCACTCGCCCAAATAGGCTGCACGCACCTTGGGGTCTTCCAGCATCTCTTTGCCCACGCCGGTCATGGTGATGAGGCCCGAGTCCATCACATAACCGCGGTCGGCAATGGCCAGCGCACGGCTGGCGTTTTGCTCCACCAGCAGCACCGTCACGCCTTGGGCGTACACATCACGCACCACCTCAAAGATCTTGTCGACCATGATGGGCGACAACCCCATGGACGGCTCGTCGAGCAACAAGACCTTGGGGCGGCTCATCAGGGCACGGCCCATGGCCAGCATTTGCTGCTCGCCTCCCGACATGGTGCCTGCCAGTTGGTCCTTGCGCTCGCGCAGGCGCGGGAAGATGGTGAACATCTTCTCGATGTCGTCTGCAATGCCTTTTGTGTCTGAGCGGATGTACGCGCCCATTTGCAGGTTTTCGGTGATGGTCATGCGGGTGAACACACCACGGCCTTCGGGCACCATGGCCAGGCCCTGCTTGACCAAGTCCCAAGGGCCTTGGCCCTGGATGCTATTGCCAAGGTATTCAATGTCACCCGCTTGCAGCGGCAAGGTGCCGGTGATGGCTTTCATGGTGGTGGTTTTGCCCGCTCCGTTGGAGCCGATCAAGGACACCAGTTCGCCTTCGTGCACATCCAGGCTCACGCCCTTGACAGCCTGAATGCCACCATAGCCCACCTGCAGGTCTTTGACTTTCAAAAGAGTTTTGGCCATCTCAGTGCCCTCCCGTGCCCAGATAGGCTTCGATCACTTTTTCATTTTTCTGGACATCGGCAGGCGTGCCTTCGGCAATTTGCTTGCCGTAGTCGAGCACGGTGACACGGTCACACAAGCCCATGACCAGCTTCACATCGTGCTCGATCAGCAAGATGGTGCGGTTGTCTTTGCGGATCTGGTCGATCAACTCGCGCAGCTGCACTTTTTCGGTGGCGTTCATGCCGGCAGCGGGTTCGTCCAAAGCAATGAGCTGCGGGTCGGTGGCCAAAGCACGCGCAATTTCCAGACGGCGCTGGTCACCATAAGACAAGGTGCGCGCTTTGTAGTCGGCGTATTTGCCAATGCCCACATAGTCCAGTAGCTCTTGCGCCCGCTGGGCGATGGCGGCCTCTTCGGCCTTGAAGCCTGAAGTGCGGAAGATCGCCCCGAGCAAGCCCGAATGGGTGCGCACATGGCGGCCCACCATCACGTTTTCGAGGGCCGTCATTTCGGCAAACAATCGGATGTTCTGGAAAGTGCGGGCAATGCCTGCCTTGGCCACCTCGTGTACGGCGGTGGGCTGGTAGGGTTGGCCTGCCAACTCAAAAGTACCGCTGTCAGGCGTGTAAAGACCCGTGATGACGTTGAAGAAGGTGGTCTTGCCCGCGCCATTGGGGCCGATCAGGCCATAGACCTGACCGCGCTGGATGGTCATGCCCACGTCCGAGAGGGCTTGCAAACCCCCAAAGCGTTTGGAGATGCCCGAGACGTGCAAAACCGTGTTGTTGTCGGCAGTTGGGTTCATGGTCTGTTCCTTCATTTCGACGTGAGGGATTTGCCATGCTCAGGCGAAGGCCACAAGCCACGGGGTCGCATCAACATGATCACGATCATGGCCAATGCCACCAGCAGCTGACGCAAGATGGCCGCATCGAGCCGCCCATCGGTCATCTCTTGCAAGGGGCCCGCCACATAGCGCAGCACTTCGGGCAAGGCCGACAACAAAATCGCACCCAAAATCACGCCTGGCAAATAGCCCAGACCGCCCAGAACGACCATGGCCACGATCATCACCGACTCCATCAGGCTGAAAGACTCGGGCGAGATGAAGCCTTGAAAGCCCGCAAACATGGCGCCCGACACGCCACCAAAAGTGGCCCCCATGCCAAAAGCCAGAAGCTTGAGGTTGCGGGTGTTCAGGCCCATGGCCTTGGCCGCGATTTCGTCTTCGCGAATGGCCATCCAGGCGCGGCCAATGCGCGACAAGGCCAGCCGGTGTGAAATCACAATGGCCACCAGCACCAGACTCAAAAACAAATAGTAGTAAAGCGTGACCGAGGCGAGTTCAAAGTCGCCAATCGTGAGTTTCTTGCCCAAGCTGACACCAAAAATCGAAATCGGGTCGATCTGGGACAAACCTTTGGGGCCATTGGTGATGTTGACCGGGTGGTCCAGGTTGTTCAAAAAGATGCGGATGATTTCACCAAAGCCCAAAGTCACAATCGCCAGGTAGTCACCGCGCAATTTGAGCGTGGGCGCGCCCAACAACATCCCCAACACACCCGCCAGGGCCACTGCCATGGGCAAGATCAGCCAAATGGAGATGTGCATGCCCTGCGGAAACATGCCCGCCATGGAGGCGAAGGTGTTGACCAAGTGTGGCGAGGACAACAGGCCATACATGTAGGCACCGACAGCGAAAAAGGCCACATAGCCCAAATCGAGCAAACCGGCATAGCCCACCACGATGTTCAGGCCAATGGCCAACAAAATGTAGAGCAAGGCCATGTCGGCGATGCGCACCCAGGCGTTGCCAAAACTTTGAAGGATGAGCGGCAAGACCAGCAAGCCCACGCCCATCAGGGTGTACTGCAGCGTTTTGTTGTTTTTCATGGTGCCTCCCTTCATGCGCGGTCGGCCACGCGCTCACCCATCAGGCCCGAGGGGCGAAGGGTCAGGACGATGATGAGCACGATGAACGCAAAAATATCGGTGTAGTGGCTACCCAAGACCCCACCCGTGAGCTTGCCGATGTAGCCCGAGCCAATCGCTTCGATCAGGCCCAACAAAATGCCACCGATGACCGCACCGGCCAAGTTGCCAATGCCGCCAAACACAGCGGCCGTGAAGGCCTTGAGGCCAGGCAAAAAGCCCATGTGGTGTTGCGCCGTGCCGTAGTTGGAGGCGTACATGACGCCCGCGATGGCGGCCAAAACCGCGCCAATGATGAAAGTGGCCGAAATCACCACGTCAGGCTTGACACCCATCAGGGCCGCCACGCGCGGGTTCTCGGAGGTGGCGCGCATGGCGCGGCCCAAACGTGTGTAGTTGACCAACCACATCAGGATGGCCAGCGACACGGCGGTGACGCCCAAAATCATGATTTGGGTGGGTGTGATGAGCACACCCCCCATGTTGATGGGGGTGCTGGACAAGAGGGTGGGGTAAGCCTTGTAGTTGGGCTTCCAGATGATCATGGCCAGGGTCTGCAGCAAGATGCTCATGCCAATGGCCGTGATGAGGGGGGCCAGCTTGGGGCTGTCGCGCAAGGGGCGATAGGCCACTTTCTCAATGGTGAAGTTCAGCACCGCGGCAACGACACAGGCGATCAAGGTGGCCAAAATCAAGATCACCCAACCTGGGGAGCCTGGCATGGCGTCTTGCATCATGCCGATGACTGACCAACTGGTCAGAGCCCCCACCATCAGCACTTCACCATGGGCAAAATTGATCAAATTGATGATGCCGTACACCATGGTGTAGCCCAAGGCCACCAAGGCATACATGCTGCCCATGACCAGGCCATTGATGACCTGCTGCAGAAAAACGTCCATAAATCACTCCGGATTGGAACTTGCGCTTAGCAAGTTGTGGCTTCGGTTCTTGTTTTTTGTTCCGGACTGGGCTTTTTGGGCCTGCCCTGGATCCACCAGCAAAAAACCCGCCAGATCAATATGTCGTCTGGCGGGAGTGGCGGGATTGTAGTGAAAGAAAGTATCCCGTCAGTATTCAATTTGCTCGGGAATTACCCTGCAGCCGCATTTTTTTGCCGCAACTGGGCCAGTTTTTCGGCGATTTTGATTTCCAGCCCGCGTGGCACGGGCCGGTAAAAGCCGGGCTCTGCCATGCCCTCGGGCAGATAACGCTCGCCAGCGGCGAAACCGTCTTCTTCGTCATGGGCATAACGGTAGCCCTTGCCATAGTCCAGCTGTTTCATGAGCTGGGTGGGTGCGTTGCGCAAATGCATGGGGACCGGGCGTGTGCCGTCTTTTTTGACGAAAGCGCGGGCCTCCTTGTAGGCCTTGTAAGCAGCGTTCGATTTGGGGGCCATGGCCAAATAAATCACGCACTGCGCGAGCGTCAGCTCGCCCTCGGGGCTGCCCAGACGCTCGTACACATCGGCTGCATCCAGGGCCATGCGCAAAGCGCGCGGATCGGCCAAACCAATGTCCTCGCTGGCCATGCGGATCAGGCGGCGGGCCATGTAGCGCGGGTCTGCGCCACCATCGAGCATGCGCACAAACCAATACAGGGCAGCATCCGGGTCCGAACCGCGCACCGATTTGTGCAGCGCGCTGATGGTGTCGTAGAACTGCTCGCCCCCTTTGTCGTAGCGGCGCATGCGCTCACCCAGCACACGCATCAACCACGCATCAGTGACCGGGTCCAGGCCCTCTTGTTGGGCGGCCATGGCCAGCGTTTCCAGGGTGTTGAGCAAGCGGCGGGCATCGCCGTCGGCATAGGCCAGCAGGCGGGCCTGTGCCTCAGGCTCGATGGCCGGAATGGCCTTGATGCCCTGCGCCCGCAGCACGATGCTTTGCAAGTCTTGCTCGGACAAAGGCTGCAGCACATAAACCGCCGCCCGCGAGAGCAAGGCCGAATTCACCTCGAAAGAGGGGTTTTCGGTGGTGGCACCGATGAAGGTGAACAAACCGCTTTCAACATGGGGCAAGAATGCGTCTTGCTGGCTTTTGTTGAAGCGGTGCACCTCGTCCACAAACATGATGGTGCGTTGCGGGTGCAAGCCGGTGCGGGCCACTTCGGCTTTGTCGACCGCTTCGCGGATGTCCTTGACGCCACCGAGCACAGCACTGATGCTCAAAAACTGGGCGTCGAACGCATCGGCCATGAGGCGGGCGATGGTGGTTTTGCCCACGCCGGGTGGGCCCCACAAAATGCAGCTGTGCGGTTGGCCTGACTCAAAAGCCAGGCGCAAGGCCATGCCTTCACCCAACAAGTGCTGCTGACCGATGACTTCGCCCAAATGCTGCGGGCGCAGCCGCTCGGCCAATGGGGCATGCGGTGTGGGCTTGGTGGCTTTCATCGACACCCTGACGGCATCAAGGACGCAGGATGTCTGCGCCCGCTGGGGCCTTGAAGACAAACTGAGATGCAGGCAAAGCAGGGTTGAGCTGGAAGGCAGAAAAAGTCAAGACAGACCTCTGTCCCAAACTGTCTTGCACATCGAGCACCGCCAACTCAGGCCCCAAAGGCGTGGCACGCAGCCCCACCATCACGGCACGAATCTGACCATCGGCAGCCAAAGGGGTGGCACGCACCCACTCCAGACCATCGCGGGCAGGCTCCGGGCTGAACTGGAAATCGGCCTTGAGCGATTGCAAGTCGGTCCCGGCGGTCAACAAGGCCACCGGCGTAGCGCCCAAGACTTGTTGCTGCTTGCGGGCCGTGACCTGGTTCAGATCGACATCGTGCATCCACAAAGTCTGACCGTCGGCCACCAAGGTTTGCACAAAAGGCTTGCGGTAGTCAAAACGGAATTTGCCAGGGCGTTGAAACTCAAAACTGCCGCTCGATGTCTTGCTGCGGGGCGTCTGACCCGCCCGACTGGGAGAGGTGACCACTTGGGTGAAGTCCGCACGGCCACTGCGGGCTTGTTTGACAAACTGTGCCAACAAATCCACGCCATCGGCCTGCGCCGGCACTGCCAAAAACAAAAGGGCCCATGCGCCCAGGCCAGATGCCCAGCCAGCAAGCCAGTGACGGCGGGATAAGGAATGCATCGTCATTGAAGTTATTCGGCCCTTGAGGGCACCAAAATTTCGCGCTGGCCACTGCCGCTCATGGCACTGACCAGACCGGCTTTTTCCATGTCCTCCACCAGTCGGGCGGCGCGGTTGTAGCCGATTTTGAGGTGGCGCTGCACCAGCGAGATGCTGGCCTTGCGGTTCTTCAACACCACCTCGACCGCCTGGTCGTACATCGGGTCTTTTTCGCCACTCTCACCCTCACCGAACAGGCCACCTTCGTCATCGACACTGCCGCCTTCGAGCACACCCTCGATGTAATCGGGCTCGCCCTGGCTTTTGAGGTAGCTCACCACGCGGTGCACTTCTTCGTCACTGACAAAAGCGCCGTGCACGCGGATGGGGAAACCCGTGCCCGAAGGCATGTACAGCATGTCGCCCATGCCCAACAAGGCTTCCGCCCCCATCTGGTCCAGGATGGTGCGGCTGTCGATTTTGCTGGACACCTGAAACGCGATGCGCGTCGGGATGTTGGCTTTGATCAGGCCGGTGATCACGTCCACGCTCGGGCGCTGGGTGGCCAAAATCAAATGGATGCCGGCAGCGCGGGCCTTTTGGGCCAGGCGCGCAATCAGCTCTTCGATTTTCTTGCCCACCACCATCATCAGGTCGGCCAGCTCGTCGATCACCACCACAATGTGCGGCAAGCGCTTGAGCGGCTCGGGGTCATCCGGCGTCAAACTGAAGGGGTTGTAGATGAACTCTTCGCGGGCGGTGGCTTCATCGATTTTCTGGTTGAAACCCGCCAGATTGCGCACCCCCATTTTGCTCATGAGCTTGTAGCGCTTTTCCATCTCGGCCACGCACCAGTTCAGGCCGTGCGCGGCTTGGCGCATGTCGGTGACCACCGGGGCCAGCAAGTGCGGGATGCCCTCATAGACCGACATCTCCAGCATCTTGGGGTCGATCATCAAGAGCCGCACATCGCGGGCTTCGGCCTTGTAGAGCAGCGACAAAATCATGGCATTGATACCCACCGACTTGCCCGAGCCGGTGGTACCGGCCACCAGCACGTGCGGCATCTTGGCCAGATCGGCCACCACCGGGTTGCCGATGATGTCCTTGCCCAAGCCCATGGTCAGCATGGACTTGGCTTCGTTGTAAACCTGCGAGCCCAGAATTTCACTCAACTTGATGGACTGGCGCTTGGCATTGGGCAACTCCAGCGCCATGTAGTTTTTGCCTGGGATGGTCTCGATCACGCGGATCGACACCAGACTGAGCGAGCGTGCCAGGTCTTTGGCCAGATTCACCACCTGTGAGCCCTTGACACCTGTGGCCGGCTCGATCTCATAGCGCGTGATCACGGGACCCGGGGCCGCAGCCACGACACGCACTTCCACACCGAAATCCTTGAGCTTTTTCTCGATGAGGCGGCTGGTCATCTCCAGCGTTTCGGGTGAAACCGTTTCTTGCCGCACCGACAAACTGTCGAGCAAGTCCACTTGTGGCAATTTGCTGTCGGGCAACTCGTTGAAGAGGGGTTTCTGACGCTCCTTGACCACGCGATCGCTGCGCGGCACCGCCATGACCCCCGGCTCGATGACCATGGGTGCTGGCGCCTGGGCCGCCAAGGGCAAAGGCTCCAGATCCAATTGCCCCTCGGGCGCCACCACCGGATCGAGGTCCCATCTCGGTTCAACGGCCTGCACTGGCAAAGACTTTTCGCGTTCACGCAAGGCCCGCTGGCCCAAGGCCAAGTCTTCTTCTATTTCCCGCTTGACTTGTCTGGACTGAATCAGGCCGTCAATCCGAGCACCCAAAGACTCGGCCAAATCACCCCAGGAAAACCGAAAAACCCAGGACACGCCCACAAGCACCAAGGCGATGCCCAACAAGGCTGATCCGGTGAAGCCCAACCAACGCTCACTGGCAGAACCCAGCCAAAAACCCAAAACACCCCCACTGTGACCGGGCAAAAATGCTTCAAGGCGGTACAAGCGGGTCCATTCCATGCTGGCACTGGAAGCCAGCAACACCATCAACCCCACCCAGAAGGTCCATCGACTTTGTCGCCAGGTCGCCATGGAGGCGTCATGTTCCGTCGGGCCTCGCATCCAGCGGGCCAAGCCAAGCGCCCAGACATGAGCCCCTGCAATCCAGCACCACCAGGCCGAAAAACCCATGCTGAAAAACACCAGATCGGCGAACCACGCTCCACCACGGCCGGTCCCATTGCGCAACACTTGACCACTGCCCGAGGTGGACCAGGACGCATCGCCAGGGTGATACGTCCACAGGGCCCAAAACCCCAACAGCAGCAAGGCGCCGCCCAAAAGCAAGCCGATTTCCTGGGCAAAACGAGACCAGAACGACGGCAGCGCTTCAGGCTCTGGCGTGCGGGCCGTCGGGTTGATCAAGGTGTGGAGTGAATAGGTCATAAATCAGCCCTCAAGCTTACCCGATCGGGGCCTGATTCCGGCAAGTGCAGCGCGGACACAAGCCCCCTGGTCAACCTGACTTTCGCAGCTTCATACAATTGGGTCTGTTGCAGCCGCCTGCTTGCTGCACTTCTCCCCTTCTCACCCGCCGATTGCCCAACATGTCTGACTCATCCCAACACGCCCAAGTCCTGATCCTCGGCTCCGGCCCTGCCGGTTACACCGCCGCCGTTTACGCCGCCCGCGCCAACCTCAAACCCCTCTTGATCACCGGCATGGCGCAGGGTGGCCAACTCATGACCACCACCGAAGTGGACAACTGGCCCGCCGATGTGCACGGCGTGCAAGGCCCCGACTTGATGCAGCGCTTTCAGGAGCATGCCGAGCGCTTCAACACCCAAATCGTGTTCGATCACATCCACACCGTCAAACTCGAGCAACGCCCTTTCACCCTGATCGGTGACAGCGGCACCTACACCTGTGACAGCCTGATCATCGCCACAGGGGCCTCGGCCAAATACCTGGGCCTGCCGTCAGAGACCGCCTTCATGGGCCGCGGCGTGAGCGGTTGCGCCACCTGCGACGGCTTCTTCTACCGAGACCAAGTCTGCTGCGTGGTGGGCGGCGGCAACACGGCTGTCGAAGAAGCCCTGTACCTGTCCAACATCGCCAGCAAGGTCTATCTGGTCCACCGCCGCGACAAGTTCAAGGCAGAACCCATCCTGGTGGACAAGCTGATGGAGAAAGTGGCGGCAGGCAAGATCGTGCTCAAAACCTTCCAGACGCTGGAAGAAGTGCTGGGTGACGCCTCGGGCGTGACCGGCGTGCGCCTGAAAAGCACCAAAGACGGCAGCCTGCACGACGTGGAGCTCAAAGGCTGCTTCATCGCCATCGGCCATGCCCCCAACACCGACATCCTCCAAGGCCAACTGGCCATGGAAAACGGCTACATCGTGACCCAAAGCGGCTTGAAGGGCTTTGCCACCCAGACCTCCGTGCCCGGCGTGTTTGCTGCGGGCGATGTGCAAGACCATGTTTACCGCCAGGCCATCACCAGCGCCGGCACAGGCTGCATGGCCGCGCTCGATGCACAGCGTTTTCTGGAACAGAACAACGGCTGAGGTCCTGCCGTCATCGCATTCGAATGGAAAGCTTGACCCTGCGATCCTGAGGCTCGGTGCCAACGAATGCCGAATGGGCGCAGGGTGTGCCTGCCGGGGTGATGTGGCAAAGCGAAGCGCCTCTGAACCCCGGCAGGCACACCCTGTGTCCACCCGCCGAGGGCAAAACTTCCCAAAATTCAGAGCATTCTTCCAAAAAGCCCCCAGTTTCTGGCTATAATTCAAGGCTTTGCTGGAACCGCCCGAATTGTCATTCGGGATCACGGAGCCAGCGATCTGGGATACCGCCACCCATCTTGGCGAGGTGAGGCTGGAACGCCAGGCCCCATGCGACCGCGCATGAGACCCATCGGCACCGGCTGTTTTAAAAGTATCGGAGTGTCCTCATGGCACGCGTTTGCGACGTAACGGGCAAAGGCCCAATGACCGGGAACAACGTTTCCCACGCCAACAACAAAACCAAGCGCCGGTTCCTGCCGAACCTGCAATACCGTCGTTTCTGGGTTGAAACAGAAAACCGTTGGGTGCGTCTGCGCGTCTCCAGCGCCGCTCTGCGCCTGATCGACAAAAACGGCATCGATGCCGTGCTCGCAGACCTGCGCGCACGCGGTCAAGCCTAAACCCAGAACATTAGGAGTCATACACCATGGCAACCAAAGGCGGACGCGAAAAAATCAAGCTGGAATCCACAGCTGGCACTGGTCACTTCTACACGACCAGCAAAAACAAGAAAACCATGCCCGAGAAAATGTCGATCATGAAGTTCGACCCCAAAGCTCGCAAGCACGTTGAATACAAGGAAATCAAGCTGAAGTGATTCGGCCTGAGCCCTGCAACAAAAAACCCGCCTCTGGCGGGTTTTTTTATTGTCTCAATGCAAGCCATCAGCACCCAGCAAACAGGGCCCGAAGGCCCTGTCTGGATGAGCGCGGGTGCAGGTGTCAGGCCGTTTGGCGCACCGCACGCAGCTTGACCGAAAAGTCGCGCAATGCGGCAATGCCACTTTCTTCGGCGCGGCGGCACCAGGCTTGCAAATCAGCGGCCAATTGCTCGCGTGAATGGGAGGTGTTGAGCCAGATCTGGCTGAGCTCTTCGCGCATTTGCACCATTTTGTCCAGCACCGGGCTCGCGGCACGGGCTTGCTGGAGATGGGCTTGGGCTGCAGCGGGCACCTTGGCCGCATCGCGGTGCAACCAACGCTGGGCCGCCTGCATCACGCTGGCGTCCAGTTTGAGCTTGCTGGCTTCTTGCTGCATCACGGTGCGCACATTGCGCGCATAACCAGCCATGACTTCGTAACGGTTGGCAATCAGTGCTTCCAGGGTCTTCTCATCGGCCACAGGCCGGATGTCGCCATAAGCCAAGCGCGGCGGTGTCTTTTTGACCGTGGCCAGACCCAGGGTTTCGAGCGTGCGGATGTACAACCAGCCGATGTCGAACTCGTAAGGCTTGACCGACAACTTGGCCGATGTGGGGTAAGTGTGGTGGTTGTTGTGCAACTCTTCGCCACCGATCAGGATGCCCCAGGGCGAGATGTTGGTGCTGGCGTCATGCGCCTCGAAATTGCGGTAACCCCAGTAGTGGGCTGCGCCGTTGATGATGCCAGCGGCTGTCACCGGGATCCAAGCCATTTGCACCGCCCAGACCGTCAAACCAATGAAGCCAAACAAAGCCACATCGATGATCAGCATCAGGGCGACGCCTTGCCATGAAAAGCGGGTGTAGAGGTTGCGCTCGATCCAGTCATCGGGCGTGCCGTGACCATAGCGCTGCAGGGTTTCCAGGTTCTTGGATTCCTTGCGGTACAGCTCGGCGCCGGTGAACAACACGGTTTTGATGCCATGCACATGCGGGCTGTGCGGGTCTTCGGCTTGCTCGCACTTGGCGTGGTGCTTGCGGTGGATGGCGGCCCATTCCTTGGTCACTTGACCCGTGGTCAGCCACAGCCAGAAACGGAAGAAATGGGAGGGAATCGCGTGCAGGTCCAGCGAGCGGTGGGCCTGATGACGGTGCAGAAAAATCGTGACACTGGCGATGGTGATGTGGGTCAGACCCAAGGTGATCAGCACAATCTGCCACCACGCCAGATCGAACAGGCCATGGCCCATCCAGTGAATCACCGCATCCAAAAAAGCCCAATCAGGCAACAACATGAGTCTGTCTTTCTACTGAAGCCTGGATTTCAGGCAATCGCTCGATTCTAAGTTTCCTGCGGGCAAAAGGACAGCAGTTTCAAGCCTTCAAGGATGTACCGAGGATTGAAATGTTTACTTTTTAACCCATGCCGCCGCAAAAAAACCGTCTGTGGCATGGCGGTGAGGCCACAAGCGCAGGAAGGTGCCGCCCACCCCGTCAGCCATTGACGCATCGCCGGAAACAGCCGGTGAACACAGGCTGGCCGCATTCGGCACCTTGAGCCGCTCCAACTCCTGGGCCACATTCAGCACCACAAAATCAGGATGGGCTGCGCTGAAAGCTTGCGCGATCAGCTCGTTTTCTTCGGGCAACACACTGCAGGTGGCATACACCAAGCGACCGCCCGACTTCACCATGCGCGAGGCGCTTTGCAAGATGGCCAATTGTTTCTCGGTCAACTCCTGCACGGCTTGGGGCTTATGCCGCCACTTCAAGTCGGGGTTGCGGCGCAAGGTGCCCAGGCCCGAGCACGGCGCATCGACCAGCACGCGGTCGATCTTGCCTGCCAGACGCTTGACGCGGTCATCGCGCTCATGCGCAATGGCCGCCGGGTGCACGTTGGACAAGCCACTGCGGGCCATGCGCGGCTTGAGCGCATCCAGCCGATGACCCGAGACATCAAAGGCATACAAACGGCCCGTGCTGCGCATGGCCGCGCCCAGCGCCAGCGTTTTACCGCCAGCGCCAGCGCAAAAGTCCACCACCATCTCGCCCCGGTGTGCATCGACCAAGAGGGCCAGCAGCTGCGAGCCTTCGTCCTGCACTTCGATCGCACCCCGGTTGAAAGCGTCGGTTTTTTGCAGGGCGGGTTTGCCCTCCAGGCGCAGACCCCAGGGCGAATAGGGCGTGACTTGTGAAGCAATGCCCGCTTGTGTCAGCTCTTTTTGAATGTCGCTGCGCTTGGCATTGAGCATGTTCACGCGCAGGTCCAGCGTGCCCGGTTGTTGCAGGTGCTCAGCCAGAGCCCAGAAATCTTCGCCCAGCTGCGCCTGCAAAGCCTGCGCCATCCACTCGGGCAGGTTGTGGCGGTGCGGGGCCATCAAGGCCTCGGTCGGAATGGCATCACAGGTGGCCAACCATTTTTTCTCGGTGTCGTTCAGAGCGGCGGCCAAAAAGTCACGCGGGCCATGAAAACCCAAAATGGCCAGCTTGCGCTCTTTGGGGCCGGAGCCCGAGCGGGCCAACTGCTCAAACAACAGCTTCTTGCGCAACACCGCAAAAGCGGTTTCGGCCAAGGTGGCGCGTTCGCGGGGGCCCAGGGCACGGTGTTCACGAAAATAGCGCGACACGACGGCGTCGGCGGGGTGTTCAAATTGGAGAACCAGCCTGACCAGATCGGCACAGGCGTCTAAAAGGGCTTTTGGATGCATAGGGCTGCATTGTCCCACCCCAGACCCTCTGTCAAACACGCATCATAGGAAACACATGTCAGAACCACTGCCACCCATGATCGAAACACCCAAAGGCCTGTACCGGCATTACAGAGGCGGTCAATACCGCGTGTTGGGCACGGTGCGCCACAGCGAAGACCTGCAGCCCATGACGCTGTACCAAGCGCTGTATGGCGAACAAGGCCTGTGGGTGCGCCCTGCCGCCATGTTTGCCGAAGTGGCCGAATTCAACGGCCAGATTCAGCCGCGATTCACGCGGATTGGGGATTGAAAAACGCCGCCACGGCGCGCGGGTAAATCAGGTGCTCCTGAGTGAGCACCCGCGCAGCCAGGGTCTTGGCGGTGTCGCCGGGCAACACCGGCACCACCGCTTGCGCCAGGATGGGGCCGTGGTCCAGTTCGGCCGTGACCTGGTGCACCGTGGCACCGGCAAATTGGCAACCGGCATCGATGGCGCGCTGGTGCGTGTTCAGCCCCGGGAAAGCTGGCAACAAAGACGGGTGGATGTTGAGCAGGCGCCCGGCGTAATGCGCCACAAAACCCGGCGTGAGGATGCGCATGAAGCCCGCCAGCACCAGCAAATCCGGGGCAAACCGGTCGATTTCGGTGCGCAGGGCGGCGTCGAAGTCTTCGCGGCTGGCAAAGCCCTTGTGGTCCAGCACGGCCGTGGCAATGCCCTGGTCTTGGGCCCAAGCCAGGCCACCCGCCTCAGCCTTGTTGCTGATGACTGCGGCCACGCGAACATGCAGGCGCTGCGCCCACTGCGCTTGTTCGGCGGTGCGCACAATGGCGGCCATATTGGAGCCCGAGCCAGAAATCAAAATGACGATGTTTTTCATGAGCGTGTGAATTATCCCTGCACAAGCCAAGCCGAATGCTTTTTGTCACACCCAGGACAAGCGCAGACGACGGGGGCATGATAAAAAGCACGGTCGTTTGATTTTGAAAGAGACCCCCCATGGATTTGGCATTCACCCCCGAAGAACAGGCCTTCCGCGAAGAAGTTCGCAGCTGGGTCAAGGCAAACCTGCCAACCGACTTGTCCCACAAAGTGCACAACGCCATGCGCCTGACCCGCGAGGACATGCAGGCCTGGGCCAAGATTCTGGGCAAAAAGGGCTGGCTCGGTTATGGCTGGCCCACGCAGTTTGGCGGCCCCGGTTGGACCGCCGTGCAAAAACACCTGTTTGAAGAAGAATGCGCCTTGGCTGGCGCGCCCCGCGTAGTGCCCTTTGGCCCGGTGATGGTCGCTCCCGTGATCATGGCCTTTGGCAATGCCGAGCAGCAGCAACGCTTTTTACCCGGCATCGCCAGCGGCGAAGTCTGGTGGAGCCAGGGCTACAGCGAACCGGGTTCGGGCTCGGACTTGGCCTCACTCAAAACCCGCGCCGAACGCGTGGGCGACAAATACATCGTCAATGGCCAGAAAACCTGGACCACCCTGGGCCAGTACGGCGAATGGATCTTCTGCCTGGTGCGCACCAGCAACGAGGGCAAGCCCCAAACGGGCATTTCGTTCCTGCTGATCGACATGAAATCGCCCGGCATCACCGTGCGCCCCATCAAGCTGCTGGACGGCGAGTGCGAAGTCAACGAAGTCTGGTTTGACAACGTCGAAGTGCCGGTGGCAAACCTGGTGGGCGAAGAAAACAAGGGCTGGAACTACGCCAAACACCTGCTGGCCCACGAGCGCACCAACATCGCCGATGTGAACCGTGCCAAGCGGGAGCTCGAACGCTTGAAGCGCATCGCCAAAGCCGAAGGTGTGTACGACGATATGCGCTTCCGTGACGAAATCGCCAAGCTCGAAGTCGATGTCGTGGCCCTCGAAATGCTGGTGCTGCGCGTCTTGTCAGCCGAAAAGTCCGGCAAAAACTCCCTGGACATCGCGGGTCTGCTCAAGATCAAGGGCAGCGAAATCCAGCAGCGCTACACCGAGCTGATGATGCAAGCGGCTGGGCCTTTGGCGCTGCCCTGCATCTTCGAAGCCATGGAAGCGGGCTGGCAAGGCAACTTCCCAGGCGGCAACCTGGCCAATGCGCCCCTGGCCGCCAATTACTTCAACATGCGCAAGACCACCATTTACGGCGGCAGCAACGAAGTGCAACGCAACATCGTCGCCCAGACAGTTCTGGGTTAAGGAGACAAGCACATGGATTTCGATTTTTCTGACGACCAGGAACAACTGCGCGACGCGGTGCGCAAATGGGTGGACAAGGGCTACGACTTTGACCGTCGCCGCGCCATCGTGGCCGCCGGTGGTTTTGACCGCGCCGCCTACACCGAGATGGCCGAGTTGGGCCTGACGGGCTTGTATGTGAGCGAAGAACACGGCGGCATGGGCATGGGCCCGACCGAGGCCATGGTGGCCATGGAAGAGTTGGGACGCGGCATCGTGCTGGAGCCGCTGACCCAAACCCTGATCGCCAGCGCCACGCTGCAAACCCACGCCCCTGCTGCACTGCAAGCGGCCTGGCTGCCGCGCATGGCGGCTGGTGAGGCCATCGTCGTGCTGGCGCACCAAGAGCGCGCTGCGCGTTACCACCTGAACCGCTGCTCGGCTCAGGCTTCTGAGTCCGGTGGCAGCTGGAAGGTGAACGGCACCAAGAACGTGGTGGCCGTGGGCGACCAGGCCGATTCCTTCATCGTGCCAGCCATGGCCAATGGCCAAATGGCCTTGTTTTTGGTCGAGCGCAGCGCCAGCGGCGTGAGCACCCAGGGCTACCTGACCCAGGACGGCTCACGCGCAGCCGAAGTGGTGATGAACCAGGCCACTGCACAACTGATCACCCTGAACGGCCCATCGGCCCTCGAGGAAGCGGTGGACATCGGCATCGCCTGCAGCTGTGCAGAAGCCGTGGGCGTGATGGACAAAACCCTGGCCATCACCGTCGATTACATGAACACGCGCAAGCAATTCGGTGTGGCCATTGCCAGCTTCCAGGCCCTGCGCCACCGCGTGGCCGACATGAAGATGCAACTCGAATTGGGCCGCTCGATGAGCTATTACGCCAGCTTGAAACTGCACGCGCCGGCCGAAGAGCGCCGCCGTGCCATGGCGCGCGCCAAGTACCAGCTGGGCGTGTCCATGCGCTTCATTGGCCAGCAATCGGTGCAGTTGCATGGCGGCATTGCCGTCACGGACGAGTACATCGTGAGCCACTACTTCAAGAAATTGACGCAGCTGGACATGAGCTTCGGCGACACATTGCACCATCTGGGCGAGGTGTCGGCCCGCATGCAAGAGACAGCGGGCGTGTTCGCCTGAAGGCATCAACAGACCCGAGCAAGGTGGTACTGCGGCGCGGGTCGGGCGATGTGGCAAAGCGAAGCGCCTCTGATCCCGATACCCCCGCTTTTGCAATCAAGCAGAAAGGGCCTCACAAGAGGCCCTTTTTCATGCTCACTCCGCCTCACGCACCCGCACAAAAGTCGCAAAGCGCGGCAAACCCGAAGGCGTGCGCTCTGGGAAGCGGTAAGTGACCCAAGTCCCCACGGGGGGTGGATTTCGGCGCAGGGCATCACTCAGGCCTGCGCCCAAGGCCAAGCGCTGGCCTTGCGGGGTTTGCAGCAACAAAGCCCCGGTCAGGCCCGCCAAGCGACCCTTGCCGCGCTGGTGGCCCACCACCAGCCCTTCCTCGTCGAGCTCGGGCTTGAGCTTGAACAGCGCATCGCTGCGCCCTTCGCGCCAAAGCGCATCGGCGCGGTGCAGCATCAGGCCTTCACCGCCTTGAGCCACCGTGCTGTGCAGCAAAGCCTGCAAAGCCGCAGCGTCGCTCAGCTGCGTATGCGCCACCGGCACCAACCAGGGCACGCGCATGGCTGCCAAGCGGGCCTCGATCCAGGCCACGCGCTCGGCAAAGGTGCCCCCATGGCCGGGGGCATCAAACACCCGGTACTGCACGGCCCTCCAGGCCTGGTCATCCGGGACCTCCTGTCGCACCACACCCGACAGGCGGTCAAACTGACCGCGCGCCCACCACAATTCACCGTCCAGCGCCTGGGCAGGCAAGGCCGCCACAAACCAGTCCGGTGCCGACAGGGGGCGTCCGCTGCGAAAGCGCAGCACCCGACCGTCCCACACGCCACGCACGCCATCGAGCTTTTCGCTGACCCAATACCCTTGAGGCGAGCGACCGGCGGGCCAAACCGAGGCCAGCTGAACCCCTGGCGATTGGGCCTGCACAGGCACCCAACACCCCAGGCAGCCCAGCCAGGCCAAACATTGCCGGCGCGTCGGCTGATCCAGGCCGAACGCCGGAAAGTGATCGGCAAAATCGCGGGGTGAATGTTGAGTTGGGGGTGCATTCATGGCGGGCTCCCTGCGCAAACCATGCCTTCAAAATAGGCTCTTTTGTTTGCAGGAAGCCATGATGCGGCACATGGGTGGCCAGCGCAAGACCCAGCGCGCCTGGGTTGTGGGCGCAGCTTTAAACCAAGAGCCGCGAACTCTTGGGCACATGCGCCATCAAAAACGCCATCTGATCGGCCAGGATACGTCGGTTGCGCAAAATGAAGTCTTCCCACAGGCTGGGCACATAGGGGGCATACAACAGGGGCATGCGGGCCTGCTCGGGGGTGCGGTTGCTTTTGCGGTGGTTGCACGAGCGGCAGGCCGTGACCACATTCATCCAGTGGTCAGGGCCGCGTTGCGCCAGCGGGACGATGTGCTCGCGGGTCAGATCCGACTCATGGAAATGCCCACCGCAATAGGCGCACACATGGCGGTCACGCACGAACAATTTGGTGTTGGTCAGGCCCGACCGCAACTCAAACGGGTTGATGCGGGGCACGCCTTGGGTGCCGATGATGCTGTTGACGGTGATGATGGATTGCTCGCCGCTGATGGCGTTGTGACCGCCTCTGAACACGGCCACTTGCTGACCCGCTTCCCAGCGCACCTCGTCGGCAGCGTAGTGGGTGACCGCCTGCTCCAGCGAAATCCACGATTGCGGCAAGCCTTGGGCCGAGAGTTTCAAAACCTTCACAGACGCCTCCATCCAACAGTTCAAAGACCACTGACACGAAAAGTTCCGTCTCGATCCTGCAGCACCGGGCCAGGGCCACGGTTGGGGGATCGGGCTCAGTCACAATATACCCTCTTGCATTGACAACACCGTGAAAGCGGGCCCTTGGCCCAGCCCAACGACAGCACATCACTCGACCCATGAAGGTTTTTCGCGGCTTCCAACACCCTGATCTGGCCCCTGCCTGCGCACTGACCATCGGCAATTTCGATGGCGTGCACCGGGGTCACCAGGCCATGCTGGCGCTCTTGCGCAGCGAAGCGGCCCACCGGGGCGTGCCCAGCTGTGTGATGACCTTCGAGCCGCACCCGCGCGACTACTTTGCCAAAGCCCTGAACAAGCCCGATTTGGCGCCGGCCCGCATCGCCACCTTGCGCGACAAGCTGCAAGAACTGGCCCGCTGTGGCATCGACCAAGTGGTGGTGCTGCCCTTCGACGCGCGGCTGGCCCGTCAACCCGCCGAGGACTTCATCGAGCAGGTGCTGCTGCGCGGCCTGGGCGTGCGCTATGTGCTGGTGGGCGACGATTTCCGCTTTGGTGCCCAACGCACAGGCGACTACGCCATGCTCGACGCTGCAGGCCAGCGCTTGGGCTTTGACGTGGCCCGCATGAACAGCTACGAAGTGCATGGCCTGCGCGTGTCCAGCTCGGCGGTGCGAGAGGCCCTGAACCAAGGCCGCATGCAGGACGTGCAGGCCTTGCTCGGCCGCCCCTACAGCATCAGCGGGCATGTGGTGCACGGGCGCAAGCTGGGCCGTGAATTGGCGGCCACGACCGCCGGCGCGGGCGACGGCTTTCGCACCCTGAATTTGCGCTTTGCGCACTGGAAACCCGCGGCCAGTGGCATCTTTGTGGTCGAGGTGCATGGCCTGGCCGATCAGCCCTTGAAGGGCGTGGCCAATCTGGGCATTCGCCCGTCTTTGGACCCGAACGACGTCAATGGCGGGCGTGTGCTGCTGGAGACGCATGCATTCGACTGGCCTGCGGCACTGGGAGCGGAGGGGGGCTACGGTAAAATCATCCGGGTGGACTTGCTGCATAAATTACACGACGAGCTCAAATACGACGGTCTGGACGCCCTGACACAGGGCATCGCCAAAGACTGTGATGACGCACAGGCGTGGTTTGCCTCCCGCCATGGTGAAACCAGCCGCCAGACCACCCGCGACCGAATTTGACGCTCCGGCCCTCGTTTGCTGCCCTCGACAGGCTCAGGGCGAACGAATCAAGGGCCCGCCCCTGCCCTCCTTCTCTCCGAACGGCCAACCGCTCGGGCTGAGCTTGTCGAAGCCCTCGCGACTTGAATCACCATGACCGACAAAGACCAGAACCCCGACACCCGCATCAACATGATGGACACCCCATTCCCGATGCGCGGCGACCTGCCCAAGCGCGAGCCCGGCTGGGTCAAGGACTGGAACGAAGGTGGCCTCTACAAAAAACTGCGCGCTGCACGTCAAGGTGCCCCGCTGTTTGTGCTGCACGACGGCCCACCCTACGCCAATGGCAAGCTGCACATCGGCCATGCACTCAACAAGGTGCTGAAAGACATGATCGTCAAGTCCAAGCAACTCGCTGGCTTTGACGCGCAATACATCCCCGGCTGGGACTGCCACGGCTTGCCGATCGAGAACGCCATCGAAAAACTGCACGGCCGCAAGCTCTCCAGAGACGACATGCAGGCCAAGAGCCGCGCTTTTGCCACCGAACAAATCGACCAACAGCGCGAAGACTTCAAGCGCCTGGGCGTGCTCGGCGACTGGGAGCGCCCCTACCGCACCATGGACTTTGCCAACGAAGCCGGTGAAATCCGCGCCTTCAAGCGCGTCATCGAGCGCGGCTTTGTGTACCGGGGTTTGAAGCCCGTGTACTGGTGTTTTGACTGCGGCTCTTCGCTCGCCGAATTCGAGATCGAATACGCCGACAAACAAAGCGACACGCTGGACGTGGCCTTGGAGTCGAACGACCCGAGCCGCTTGGCCCAAGCCTTTGGCCTGGCCGCCTTGCCCGCGGGCAAAACCGCTTTTGCGGTGATCTGGACCACCACCGCCTGGACCATCCCCGCCAACCAAGCGCTCAACGCCCACCCCGAACTCGAGTACGCGTTGGTCGACACGCCCAAAGGGGTGTTGCTCTTGGGCGCGAGTTTGGTGGAGAAGTGTTTGGAGCGCTACGGCACCACCGGCACCGTGCTGGCCACCGTCAAGGGCGAGGCGCTGCGCGGCCAGGTGTTCCGCCACCCGCTCTACAACGTCGACAGCGGCAGCGGCCCTTACAGCTACCGACGCCTGTCGCCACTCTTCTTGGCCGACTACGTGAGCGACGGCGACGGCACCGGCATCGTGCACTCCTCGCCCGCCTACGGCGTGGACGACTTCAACAGCTGTGTCGCCAACGGCATGGCTTACGACGACATCCTGAACCCGGTGCAAGGCAACGGCGTGTACACCGACGAGCTGCCGCTTTTTGGCGGCCAACACATCTGGAAAGCCTGCCCCGTCATCATCGAAACCTTGCGCGAGCACGGCCGCCTGATGGCCACGGTGGGCATCACCCACAGCTACCCGCACTGCTGGCGCCACAAAACCCCGGTGATCTACCGCGCCGCAGCGCAATGGTTCGTGCGCATGGACGAGGGCGAAGGTGTCTTCACCAAAGACAAAGCCCCCAAGACCTTGCGACAGCTGGCCTTGGACGCCATCGACCAAACCGCCTTCTACCCCGAAAACGGCCGCAGCCGCTTGCGCGACATGATCGCCAACCGCCCCGACTGGTGCATCTCGCGCCAACGCAGCTGGGGCGTGCCGGTGCCCTTCTTCCTGCACAAGGACAGCGGCGAGCTGCACCCCAACACCATGGCCATCCTGGACCAAGCCGCTGACATCGTTGAAAAAGGCGGCATCGAAGCCTGGAGCCGCGTGACGGTGGAAGAGATTCTGGGCGCTGCCGACGCCCCCAGCTACACCAAAAGCACCGACATTCTGGAAGTCTGGTTCGACTCGGGCTCCACCTTTCAGCATGTGCTGCGCACCAGCCACAAAGACGCTTACGGCGTGGCGCCCTTCCATGCCCAAGGCCCTGAGGCCGACCTGTACCTCGAAGGCCACGACCAGCACCGCGGCTGGTTCCACAGCTCGCTGCTGCTGGGCTGCGCTTTGTACGACCGCGCGCCTTACCGTGGCCTGCTCACGCACGGCTTTGCCACCGACGGCCAGGGCCGCAAGATGAGCAAGTCGTTGGGCAACACGGTGGACCCGCAAAGCGTGACGAGCAAGCTGGGCGCCGAAATCGTGCGCCTGTGGGTGGCCAGCACCGACTACTCGGGCGACCTCAACATCGACGACAAGATCCTGGCCCGCGTGGTGGACTCCTACCGCCGCATCCGCAACACGCTGCGCTTTTTGCTGGCCAACGTGAGTGACTTTGACCCGGCCACAGACAGCGTGCCCGACGCACAACTGCTCGAAATCGACCGCTTTGCGCTGGCCCGTGCTGCGCAGTTGCAAGCGGACATCCGCGCCCACTTCGATGCGTACGAGTTCCACCCCGTGGTCTCCAAGCTGCAAATTTATTGCTCGGAAGACTTGGGCGCGTTCTATCTGGACGTGCTCAAGGACCGCCTGTACACCACGGCCCCCAAGTCGCTGGCGCGCCGCAGCGCACAGACGGCGCTCTACCGCATCACCCACGGCATGCTGCGCTGGATGGCGCCCTTCTTGTCGTTCACCGCAGAAGAAGCCTGGGGCACATTCGGCAGCTCGGAATCCATCTTCCTGGAAACCTTCAGCGACTTCGGCGCGGCCGATGAAGCGCTCTTGGCCAAGTGGGGGCGGGTCCGCGAGATCCGCGACCTGGTCAACAAGGACATCGAAAACCTGCGCACCACAGGCCAGGTCGGCGCATCGCTGCAAGCCGAAATCAACTTGACTGCACCTGCTGCTGACCACGCCCTGCTCGCGAGTTTGGGCGCCGACATCAAGTTTGTGTTCATCACCTCCAAAGTGACATTGCAAGCAGGCGACGCCCTGACCGTGCACGTGGCGCCGAGCCCAGCCACCAAATGTGAGCGCTGCTGGCATTACACCGACGATGTGGGCCACAACGCCGACCACCCCACGATTTGCGGGCGCTGCGTGAGCAACCTGCACGGTGCTGGCGAAACCCGTCTGATCGCCTGATCCACGCCCTCTGATTGACGAGACCAGCCCATGGCCACCAGCAAAAAATTCGGCAAAAGCGGCTCCAGCAAAAGCCAAGGCATGGCACTTTGGTTGGGCATCGCCCTCTTGGTGCTGGTGCTCGACCAGTTCACCAAGGTGCTGGTGCTGGGCGCTTTCCAGCTGGGCGACAGCACCCCGATCACCTCGTTCTTTAACCTGGTGCGGGTGCACAACCACGGTGCGGCCTTCTCTTTCCTGGCGGGTGCGGGCGGCTGGCAGCGCTGGTTTTTCACCGGCATTGGCGTGGCCGCAGCCATCTTCATGGTCTGGATGCTGCGCGCCCACCCTGGTCAAAAACTCTTCAGCCTCGCCATCTCGCTGATCCTGGGCGGCGCGATTGGCAACGTGATCGACCGCCTGCTGCACGGCTATGTGGTCGACTTTCTGGACTTTTATTGGGGTGACTGGCACTTCCCGGCCTTCAACGTGGCCGATGCCGGCATCAGCGTGGGTGCGGCGCTCTTGATCCTGGATGAAATCCTGCGCGTGCGGCGCGGGCGCTGAATTCGGTTAAGCTGATCGGCCTGATTTCAAAAACACGGAGGTCCCCATGCCCGGATTGCTGCCCCACATTGACCCCGATGGTCTGCTTGAGTTTTCGGTGGTGTACACCGACCGCGCCCTGAACCACATGTCCCAGCGCTTTGGCGGCGTGATGACCGACATTTCGCGCATGCTCAAGAAGGTTTATGGCGCCCATTCCGTCGCGCTTGTGCCCGGCAGTGGCACCTTTGGCATGGAGTCTGTCGCCCGCCAATTCGCGACAGGCCAGCACGTCATGGTCATCCGCAACGGCTGGTTCAGCTACCGCTGGACGCAAATCTTTGACATGGGCCAGATCCCCAAAAGCCACACCGTGCTGAAGGCGCGGCGCGTGGCCGAAGCCTCGCAAGCCGCATGGGCCCCTGCACCGATTGCCGAAGTGACGGCCGCCATTGCCGCCGAAAAACCCGCCTTGGTCTTTGCCCCGCATGTGGAAACCGCTGCCGGCATGATCTTGCCCGACGGTTACCTGAAGGCCGTGGCCGATGCGGTCCACGCGGTGGGCGGCTTGCTGGTGCTCGATTGCATTGCCTCGGGCGCGATGTGGGTGGACATGCAAGCCACGGGCGTGGACGTGCTGATCAGTGCACCCCAAAAAGGCTGGAGCAGCTCGCCCTGCTGTGCCATGGTGATGATGAGCGAACGCGCCCGCCAGGCCATTGACAGCACCACCAGCACCACCTTTGCGATGGACCTGAAAAAATGGCTGCAGGTGATGGAGACCTATGAAAACGGTGGCCACATGTACCACACCACCTTGCCCACCGACGCCTTGCTGCGCCTGCAAGAAGCCATGCTGGAAACCGAAGCCTATGGCTTTGCCAAGGTGCGTGAAGAACAAATCGCCCTGGGTCGCCAGGTGCGCTCATTGCTTTTGGAGCACGGCTTCCCCAGCGTGGCGGCGCCCGGCTTTGAAGCCCCGGGTGTGGTGGTGAGCTACACCACCGACCCGGACATCCAGAGCAGCAAAAAGTTCTTGGCGCTGGGCCTGCAAACCGCCGCAGGTGTGCCGCTGCAGTGTGACGAACCCGCCGACTTCCGCACCTTCCGTCTGGGCTTGTTTGGCTTGGACAAATGGCACGATGTGCCGCGCACTTTGCAGATGTTGCGCGGCGCGCTCGAAACGATTGCGCCCAAGGCCAAGCTGGCCGCTTGACCCTCCAAGCGCTCACAAAAAAACCGCTGACCTTCACAAGTCAGCGGTTTTTTCATTCAAGGGCCCGAGCATTCGGTGCGGATGCACCGATGCCACACCTCACAAAGTGATGATGGTGCAACCCGTGGTCTTGCGCGCTTCCAGGGCGATGTGCGCGTCCTGAATTTTTGCCAGCGGGAAGGTTTGCTCGATGTGGATCTTCACCTTGCCACTGGTCACCGCCTCGAACAAATCATCGGCCATGGCCTGGGTGTTTTCGCGGGTGGTGATGTGGCTGAACAGGGTCTGGCGCGTCACATAGATCGAGCCCTTGGGGCCCAAGATGCCGGGTGCAAACGGGGGCACTGCACCCGAGGCATTGCCAAAACTGGCCATCAAACCGAAGGGGGCCAGGCAGTCGAGCGACTTGTCCCAGGTGTCCTTGCCCACCGAGTCATAGACCACTTTCACGCCCTTGCCACCGGTGATCTCTTTCACCTTGGCCTGGAAATCTTCAGTGGAATAGTTGATGCAAAACTCCGCGCCATTGGCCAAAGCCAGTGCGCACTTGGCATCGCTGCCTGCAGTGCCAATCAAACGCAAACCGAGCGCCTTGGCCCACTGGCAAGCGATCAGGCCCACGCCACCGGCGGCGGCATGGAACAACACAAAGTCACCGGCTTTGAGGCCGCCCTGGGGCAGCGTGCGCTTGAGCAGGTACTGCGCCGTCAGGCCCTTGAGCATCATGGCCGCGCCGGTTTCGAACGAAATCGCATCGGGCAGCTTGCACACGCACTTGGCAGGCATCACACGCACTTCGCAGTAGCTGCCAGGTGGCTGGCTGGCGTAAGCGGCGCGGTCACCCACCTTCAGGTGCGTGACGCCTTCGCCCACGGCTTCGACCACGCCCGATGCTTCCATGCCCAGCTTCAGGGGCATGGGCAGGGGGTACAAACCACCGCGCTGGTACACGTCGATGAAATTCAGGCCAATGGCTTTGTGGCGGATGCGGATCTCGCCGGGGCCTGGCTCACCCACCGTGACATCGACCAGTTTCATGACTTCGGGACCACCGTTTTGGTCGATCTGGACTGCAAGGCTCATGTTATTTCTCCTGTGGATGGCAAATGAATGGATGCCTGACTTTGCCACGAATCTCATGCCGGAGTCCGGGGTGGGGACAGCTGGGCGACAGCGGGAAAACCCGAATGTCGCTACAGTGCCGCATGTCTCAAAAACTCTCTCCCGTCACGGCCCTGCTGCTGACGTTGCCCCCTTTGCTGTGGGCAGGCAATGCGGTCGTGGGCCGCATGGTCACCGACTTGGTGCCCCCGATCACCCTCAACTTTTTGCGCTGGGCCCTGGCCTTCGTGATCTTGCTGCCCTTGGCGGCCTGGGTGCTGCGCCGCAGCAGCGGCCTGTGGGCCCACTGGCGCCGTTTTGCCTTGCTCAGTTTGCTGGGCGTGGGCTGCTACAACGCGCTGCAGTACCTGGCACTGCAAACCTCGACCCCGCTGAACGTGACCCTGGTGGCGGCCAGTGGGCCGGTGTGGATGCTGGCCATTGGCGCGCTGTTTTTTCAGGCGCCGGTGCGACGGGCCCAAGTCTATGGGGCGGTGTTGTCGATTGTGGGCGTGCTGGTGGTGCTCTCGCGGGGCGACTGGACACAACTCATGGCGGTGCGTTTGGTGGTGGGCGATTTGTTCATCTTGCTGGCCACGGCCTGCTGGTCTTGGTACAGCTGGATGCTGACACGCCGTGACGAGCCCGAGGCCATTCGCAAAGACTGGGCCGCCTTTTTGCTGGCGCAGGTGGTGTTCGGGCTGGCTTGGTCGGGGCTGTTTGCGGGCATGGAATGGGGCCTGACCGATGCGCAGATCAGCTGGGGCTGGCCACTCATCAGTGCCCTGGCCTTTGTGGCGGTGGGCCCGGCCGTGCTGGCTTACCGCTGTTGGGGCCTGGGCGTGCAGCAAGCCGGTCCGGCAGTGGCTGGCTTTTTTGCCAACCTCACGCCGCTCTTTGCGGCCATCTTCTCGGCCGCCTTTTTGGGTGAGTTGCCCCAGCTGTTTCACGCGCTGGCGTTTGCACTGATCGTCAGCGGGATTTGGGTGTCTTCAAGGCGCTGATTCGCCCAAGCCCGCTTGCGCTTGCATCCACTGCACAAAGGCCAATGTGGCACCGCGTGCGCGGTCGATGTGGCGCACGCTCATGAAATGCACCGGGCGCACCAAGGCGGGCCAGCAGTCTGCGCCCAAGACCACCAGCTCGCCGCGCTCGATTTCCCGGGCGGCCAGGCGCGTGCTCTCCAGCGCCACCCCCATGCCGTCGACCGCCGCTGCAATCGCCATGGCCGCACGGTCAAAAGACGGCCGGGGACGAACCGGCATCCGCATGTCATGGAAGGCAAACCACTGTGGCCAGCCCACGGGGCTCAGCTGCGAATCGATCAAAGGCCAAGAGGCCAGCAACTGCTCGGGCGGCTCACCGCGCTGCAGCAGCTGCGGTGCCACCAGAGGGGCGATGTGCTCGTCGCCCAAGGCGCACACATCGAGCCCGGCGCTGTGGCGTGGCGGGCCGTAAGAGATCGTCACATCGATCTCGCGCTGCGCCCCCAAGTCCAGCGGCTCGGCCCCCGTGGTCAAACGGATGTTGACTGTGGGGTGCAGCGCCAGGAAGCCCGGCAACCGAGGGCCCAGCCACTTGAGCGCCAGACTGGGCGCACAGTGCACCGCCAGCACCTGGTCTTGCGTGGGCAACTGCACCTCGGCGCAGCTAGCTTCGAGCGCGCCAAACAAACGGTCCAGGCTCTCAAACAGGCGCTGCCCCTCCCGCGTGGTCCGCACCTGACGGTGGCGGCGTTCAAAGAGCGCCCGCCCAAAGTACTTTTCCAAGTCGCGGATCTGGTGGCTGATGGCCGAAGCCGTCAGGTGCAGCTCTTGTGCGGCCAGGGCAAAGCTCTGCAGGCGCGCAGCCGCTTCAAAGGTGCGCAAGCGGGCCAAAGGCGGAAGATTTCTCATGCGAATGATTTTCAGATGAATTGATCTCATGTTTCCATGAGCATTCACCGTTTGTCAAGGCAAGCCCAATCAGGCCAATATCTGGGTTTCAAACCACTCAGCGTTTCAGGACTGTCCGTGACCACCAACCATTTTTTGCCCTCAGAGCACCGTTTTGACCCGCTGACCGAGCCCAAGGTGTCGATTTACCAACCCGATCAAGCCGGTTTGCTGTTCCCGGGCATCCCCACTTTTGACAACCATGCCCAGCACCGCCAGTACCTCAAAGAACGCCTGGCCGGAGCTTGCCGGGCCTTTGCCCGCGCCGGGCTGGACTACGGCTTTGCCGGGCACCTGACCATCCGCGACCCCGAGCGCCCCCACCTGTACTGGACCAACCCCATGGCGGTGCACTTTGCGCAGGTCAAAGTGTCCAATCTGATCCTGGTGGACCACCAGGGCCAGGTGATTGAGGGCGACCACGCGGTCAACCGCGCCGGGTTTGTGCTGCACGCCGCCGTGCACGAAGCGCACCCCGACATCCTCGCCATGTGCCACGCCCACACGGTGTACGGCACGGCTTTCGCCTCACTGGGCCAGCCTTTGCTGCCCATCTCGCAAGACGCGGCCGCTTTCTTTGAAGACCATGTGGTCATTGGCGACGAAGCCGGTCAAGTGGCCGTTGAAGTCAAGGCGGGCCTGAAAGTGGCCGATTGGTTCAAGGGCGTCAAAGCCGCCATCCACCAAAACCACGGCCTGTTCACCGCCAGCCGCCACAGCATCGAGGCCGCAGCCTTTTGGTTCATCGCACTCGAGCGCTGCTGCAAGCAACAACTGGCCGTGATGGCCACCGGCCAAACCCCACGCCTGGTGCCCCCCGACCGCGCCCGCTACAGCCGCGAACACGTCGGCAGCGAATACATCGGTTGGCTGCACTTCCAGACCATCTGGAACGATCTGGTGCGCACCGAGGCAGATTTGCTGGCGTGAGGGGCTGCGCCCCCCGCTCACCGTCGCGCACGTGGGGCACTTTGGGGGGGAGTGCCCCGGTTTTAAAACGTCCCTGCGTAAGACCCACCGTCGGCCAACACGTTCTGACCCGTCATGTAGGCCGCATGCTGGCTGCACAAGAAAGCGCAAATCGCACCAAATTCTTGCGGGTTGCCGTAGCGGCCTGCCGGAATCTGCGCTTGCTGGATCACGCGCAGCTCTTCCACCGTTTTGCCTTGCTTTTGCGCCATGGCGGGCAGCGTGGCGCGGATGCGGTCGGTGTCGAATTTGCCGGGCAGCAAGTTGTTGATGGTCACGCCTTTGGCGGCAATGCCGCTGCGCGAAGCACCCGCCACAAATCCCGTGAGGCCGCTGCGCGCGCCGTTGGACAAGCCCAGCACGTCGATGGGGGCCTTCACGGCGCTGCTGGTGATGTTGACTATACGGCCAAAGCCGCGAGCGGCCATGCGGTCCACGGTGGCTTTGATGAGCTCGATGGGCGTGAGCATGTTGCCGTCGATGGCTTTAAGCCAGGCCTCGCGGTCCCAGTCGCGGAAGTCGCCAGGCGGTGGACCACCCGCGTTGGTGACCACGATGTCGTAGTCTTTGCCAGGGCCACCGGCCACGTTCCAAATGGCTTCGCGCCCGGCTTCGGTGGTGATGTCCACCGGCACAGCGATCAACTGGACTTTGCCACCGGTCTCGGCGCGCAAGTCGTCCACGGCTTTGTTCAGCACCTCGGCGCCGCGCGCCACCATGACCACGTTCACGCCTTCCAGCGCCAAGGCCCGTGCGCACCCCCAGCCCAAGCCTTTGCTTGCGCCACCCACCAAAGCCCATTTGCCTGCAATGCCCAAATCCATGTTGATCTCCTGAAGTTGATGAAGTGCGACCAGCCAGCCGCGTTAATTCGCTCGGCCCGTTGGCCGTGTGACCCAAAACACCCCGCTCAGCACCAGTGCGGTGCCCACGAGGATCGATGCATTGAAAGCTTCGCCCAAAATCCAAACGCCCATCATCAGCGTGGACATCGGGCCAATCATGCCCGTCTGCGCCGTCAGCCCGGGGCCGATGCGCTCAATGGCCATCATGACCAGCAAGACCGGCAAAACGGTGCAGACCGTGGCATTCAAAAAAGACAGCCACAGCACCACCTCGGGCACCTGCAGGGCTGTCATGGGCCGCAGCAATGCAAACTGAGCAATGCAAAAAAAGCAGGCCACCGTGGTGGCCAGCCCCGCCAGACGCAAGGCGCCCAGACGCTGCACCAATTGGCCGCTGTAGGTCAGGTACACCGCATAGGTGACCGCGCTCAAAAAGACCAGCAAGGCGCCCCAGGCCGCGTGCGGCCCTGCCAGCCCGACCTCATGCCCAAACACCAGCAGAACGCCCGAATAGCTGATGGCCATGGCCACGCCCTGGCGTTGTGTGATGCGTTTTTTGAACAACAACCAACCGAGCACCAGCACGAGCGTGGGATTGAGGTACAGAATCAAGCGCTCCAGCGAGGCACTGATGAACTCCAGTCCCCAAAAATCCAAAAAGCTGGAGAGGTAATAACCGCAAAACCCCAGGCCCACCACGCCCAGCCAGTCTGCTCGGGTCAAGCTCGCCTTGCCACGCCCCGCCCACCAGGCCATCAGCACAAAAAAGGGCAAGGCCAAGACCATGCGCAGCATGACCAACGTGACCGCATCGACGCCGTGGCGGTAAGCCAGCTTGACGATGATGGCCTTGCCACTGAAGGCAATGGAGCCCGCCGCAGCCAGCAACAAGCCGGTGCTCAAGACCGATGCCGGTGCAGTGTCTGCGCGGGCATGCTCCATCAAAAGCCCACAGCCTGCCCGTCACGGCGTGGATCGCTGGCGACCTGGTAACCCTGCACGGCTGGATCGCCCATGCGCCAGATGAACTGGCCTGCGCCAAAGTCTTGGTACGAGTCCTTGATGATGTCGAGCTGGTGTCCGCGTGCGATCAGCTCTTGCACCGTTTGGCCGTTCATGGCGGCTTCGACGTTGATGTTCAGGCCCGTGTTGAAGCGCCAGCGCGGTGCGTCGCACGCCGCTTGCGGGTTCTGGCCATAGTCGAGCATGCGCACCAGGGTTTGCATGTGGCCTTGGGGCTGCATGTTGCCGCCCATCACGCCATAGCTCATGACAGGCTGGCCGTCTTTGGTGAGGAATGCCGGGATGATGGTCTGGAAGGGACGCTTGCCAGGCAACACCAGGTTGGCGGGGTTTTGGCCCTGCAGGTCGGTGCTGAAACCGTGGCCCCGGTTTTGCAGGCTGATGCCATAAGTGGGCTCGACCACGCCCGAACCAAAGCCCATGTAGTTGCTTTGGATGAAGCTGATCATCATGCCGTTTTCATCGGCAGCGGTGAGGTAAATCGTGCCGCCCTTGACCGGGTTGCCCGCCTTGAAGTCCTGCGCCTTCTTCATGTCGATCAACTTGGCGCGGCTGGCGAGATAAGCCGGGTCCAGCATTTGCTCGGGCGGCAACTCCATGTAGCGCGGATCGGCCACGTAGCGGTACAGGTCGGCAAAGGCGAGCTTCATGGCCTCGATTTGCAAATGCTGCGAATCGGCACTGTCCACCTTGTGGCTGGCCATGTCGAAGTGGGACAAGATGCCCAAGGCGATCAAGGCGGCGATGCCCTGGCCGTTCGGCGGGATCTCGTGCAAGGTGTAGCCCCGGTAGTCTTGCGCCATGGGCTTGACCCATTCGGGTTGGAAGTCGGCCAGGTCTTTGGCGGTGATGCTGCCGCCGTTGTCCTTGGCAAACTTTTCAATGGCTTGGGCGATTTCCCCGCCATACAGCGCTTGGCCTTTGGTGGCTGCAATGGCCCTCAGGCCCCGCGCCGCGTTCTTGAACTGGAACAACTCACCCACCTGAGGTGCACGGCCCCAAGGCAAGAAGCTTTGTGCAAAGCCAGGCTGCGACTGCAGCTCGGGCGTGGCGGCAGCCCACTTTTGCTGCACCACCACCGGGATCAAATAACCGCGCTCGGCCACCTCGATGGCGGGCTCCATCAAGTCGGCAAAGGGCAGCTTGCCAAAGCGCTCACTCAAAGCGACCCAACCGGCCACAGCGCCAGGCACCGTGACCGAGTCAAAACCGCGCTTGGGCGGCGTTTTGGCCTCGGCGCCGTATTTGCGGTGGAAGTACTCGGGCGTCCAGGTGGCGGGTGCGGGGCCTGACGAGTTCAGACCGTGCAGCTCTTGGCCGTCCCACACAATGGCAAACGCGTCCGACCCCAGGCCGCAGCTCACCGGCTCGGTCAGGGTGATGACGGCCGCCGCAGCGATGGCGGCATCGACCGCGTTGCCGCCCTTGAGCATCATGCGCAAGCCCGCTTGCGCGGCCAGGGGGTGCGAGGTGGACACCACATTGCGCGCAAACAGCGGCAAGCGGGTGCTGGTGTAGGGGAACTGGTAATAGAAATTCATGTCAATCCAAGGTGATCTTGCGCTCGGTGATGATCTTTTTCCATTTGGCCGATTCACTGGCCAGCATGGTGTTGAACTGCGCTGGCGTGCCGCCGACGGGTTCGATGCCAAAACGTTGCAGTTTGTCCATCACCTCAGGGTCTTGCAGCGCCTGGTTGGCAGCGGTGTTGACGCGGCTGACCACTTCGGGTGGCAAGCCTTTGGGGCCAAACAGTCCGAACCAGGTGTTGGACTCATAGCCCGGCAACACATCGGCAATGGCCGGCACGCCAGGGGCCAAAGGCGTGGCTTTGAGCGAAGTCACGCCCAAGGCACGCAAACGGCCTTCACGCACATGCGGCATGCCGGTGGGCAAACTGTCGAACAGCACATCCACCTTGCCCGTGATCAGGTCGGGAATGGCCAGGGCCGTGCCCTTGTAGGGGATGTGCACCACAAACACATCGGCCTGTGCCTTGAACAACTCGGCCGACAACTGCACGATGGTGCCGTTGCCGCTCGATGCGTAATTCAAACGACCGGGGTTCTTCTTGGCGTAGTCGATCCACTCCTTGACGGTTTTGGCGGGCGAGTTGTTGGGCACCAGCATGATGCTGGGTGCGTTGCCCAAATGCCCAATGGGCGTGAAGTCACGCACCGCGTCATAGGGCATGCGCGGGTTGAGGTTGGGGCCGATGGAATGTGTGCTGGAGGTGGACAACAGCAAGGTGTAACCATCGGCCGTGGCCTTGGCGGCCAAGTCTGCGCCCAAGGTACCGCCAGCGCCGGGACGGTTTTCCACCACAAGGGCCACGCCCAGCTTTTCACCCAGCTTTTGCGACACGGTTCGGGCAAACAAATCGGTCGCACCACCGGCCGGAAAAGGCACGATCAGGCGCACAGGCTTGTTCGGATAACTCTGCGCTTGCGCCCAAGCCACAGTGAGCAAGCCGATCGTTGCTGCGCACAACGTGCGCAAAAGGGTTCTTTTGTTCATGGTGATGTCCTGTCCTGGATGTGCTCAAGTTCATGAGCTTGACTGAATGCGCTTGATTTTCTCAGAGCGCGCCAGGGCCTGCTGCACACAAGCGACAAGCCCATGAAAGTGGTCAGACGCTGGGACTGCACCAATGACAACGGCCTCCGAAGAGGCCGTTGTGAGGGTCAGGTCAGAGCCGCATCAATCTTCGACAAAAGCCTCTTCGCGCTTGGACTTGATCGACGGCAAAGCCACGATGATCAAGAGCAGCAAGGCGACCGCCAGCAAGGTGGCCGACAGAGGACGTGTCACGAAGACACTCCAGTCACCACGCGACAAGAGCATGGCGCGTCGCAGGTTTTCCTCCATCATCGGACCCAGGATCAGGCCGAGCAGCAAGGGCGCTGGCTCCATGCCGAGTTTGATGAAGACATAACCCACCACACCGAAACCAGCCACCATCCAGATGTCGAAGGTGTTGTTGTTGGTGGAGTAAACGCCAATCGCGCAGAACAAGACGATGGCCGGGAACAACCAGCGGTAAGGAACAGACAACAGCTTGATCCAGATACCGATCAATGGCAGGTTCAAGATGATCAACATCGCATTACCCAGCCACATCGAAGCAATCAGACCCCAGAACAACTCGGGGTTGCTGGTCATGACCTGAGGGCCTGGCTGGATGTTGTGGATGGTCATCGCGCCGACCATCAAAGCCATCACGGCATTGGGCGGGATGCCCAGGGTCAGCAAGGGGATGAAGGAGGTCTGCGACGCGGCGTTGTTGGCCGACTCAGGTGCAGCCACACCACGGATATTGCCTTGGCCGAAAGGAATCTCGCCAGCTTTGAGCTTGGTTTTCTTCTCGATCGTGTAAGCGGCAAACGCAGCCAGCAAGGCACCACCGCCCGGCAAGATACCCAAGGTAGAACCGAGGAAAGTACCGCGCAGGACAGCAGGAAGCATGTTCTTGAAGTCTTGTGCGGTGGGCATCAAACCAGTCACCTTGGCGGTAAAGACTTCGCGTTGTTCCGCTGGCTTGGCCAAGTTGGAGATGATCTCGCCATAACCGAACACACCCATGGCGATGACAATGAAGCCAATGCCATCGGTCAGTTCTGGAATGTCAAAGCTGTAGCGGGCCACACCGGAGTTCACGTCGGTGCCAATCAGGCCAATCAGCAAACCCAGAATGATCATGCCCACGGCCTTGATCAAGGAGCCAGAGGCCAACACCACCGCACCGATCAGACCCAAAACCATCAGGGAGAAATACTCGGCAGGACCGAACTTGAAAGCCACCTCGGTCAAGGGCGCGGCAAAGGCGGCCAGAATCAAAGTCCCCACACAGCCGGCAAAGAAAGAACCCATGCCCGCAGCGGCCAAAGCCGGGCCAGCGCGGCCTTTGCGGGCCATCTGGTAACCATCGATCATGGTCACGACCGAAGAAGCTTCACCGGGCAGGTTCACCAAAATGGCGGTGGTCGAGCCCCCGTATTGGGCGCCGTAGTAGATACCGGCCAACATGATCAAAGCGGCGATCGGTGGCAAGGCATAGGTGGCAGGCAAAAGCATGGCGATGGTGGCCACAGGCCCCACGCCGGGCAAAACGCCAATCAGGGTGCCCAGCAAGCAGCCAATGAGCGCATACATGAGGTTTTGGAAGGTGAAAGCCACCCCAAAACCGAGGGCCAGGTTGTCAAATAATTCCATGATTTTTATCCTCAGCCGGTGATGAATTTAGGCCAAACCGGGAACTGCAAATTGAGCAGCCAGACAAAGGCGCAATAACTGCCGATCGACAAAATCGTGGCAAGAATCAGAACTTCTTTGAGTTTGAAAACGTCACCCGCACGGCTCACCACCAAGGTGGTCCCGAAAATGGCCACGATCAGGCCCATGGGCGGAATGCCGAACTTGGGCAAACCACTGAGCAAAACACCAAACAACAGGTTACCCGCGATGATGAAGAACAAAGGCTTCCAGGCCCATTTGCCAATCTTGTCGCCATCGGCGGTTTTGACAACCACCGCCTTGAACATGATGTAAAGGCCAATCACGCTCAAGAGGCTGCCCAGCAGCAATGGGAAATAGCCTGGGCCCATGCGTGCGGCGGTGCCCAGGTTGTAACCCGTGGCACCAATGGCAAAAGCGCCACCGACCACGGCATAGAGCAAGCCTGCGAAAAAGTCTTTTTGACTTTGGATCATGACAATCAATCTCCTCTGATTTGAGTTGGGCCGATTCTCCTTGAATCAGACAGATGTATAGATGTGGGTTACACCTATGTCCCCAGGGTGACCAACACATGGTTTACCCTGATGCCGCACCCTGCTTTGGTGCGCCCCTCAGGGATTGCACTCATTTGACGATGGGCTTGAAGAACTTGAGCCATTGGCGTGCAGGCAGACCCCATTGCGCTTCGATGGCATGGGCCGCCTGCAGCAAGGCCTCTCGCGAGGGGCGACTGGCCGTGCGCTGGGCCAACACAATCGCGTTGCCTTCACGCGTGGGCTTGAAAGCCCAAACCGCAGCTTCGCCAAAAGCAGCCGAAATTTTGCCGACACTGTCGGCATAACTGGACGAACGCCCAAACAGGTTCACCGTCATGCAGCCTTGCGGGGTCAGCAAATCTCGGCAGTGGCGGTAAAAGTCGGGCGTGTCCAAAACGGGCGCGGCGGCCTCTTCGTCGTACAAATCGACTTGCAAGGCATCCACCGTACCGCGCCATTCGTCCTTTTGAATTTCTTGCGCGGCATCGGCCAACACCACGCGCAGACGCTCATCGTCTGGCGGCAAGCGAAACCAACCGCGGCAAGCGTGGAGCACGCCGGGGTTGAGCTCGATGGCGGTGCAAGTCATCTTGAGTTTTTTGTAGGAGAACTTGGTGACGGTGCCCGCACCCAAGCCCAATTGCATGGCGTGTGCCCCCTTGACTTCAAGAGGCGGGAAAAACAGCAGCCAGCCGAACATGCGCTGCACGTACTCCAGCTCAATGTCATAGGGGCGGTCCAAAAACATCGAGCCTTGAATCCATTCGGTGCCCAGGTGCAGGTAACGGATGTCGCCGTCTTCAGAAAAATTGACTTCGGGCAGTTCGATGGCGGGCGCAGCGGATTTTTTTCGGGTCATGGGTCTCGATGGTACAGAGCGGCCAGTTTGGGCAGCACGCGGCAAGCATTGGCCGAGGTGGCTGCAGCCAGCTCGGGCAAGGGCACGCCCCGCAACGCGGCCAGCACTTGCGCCATGCGCGGCAACTCGGCGGGGCTGTTGCGACCTTGGGGCACGCCTTTGGCGCGTTGCTCGGCGGTTTGGTACAGCCAGTGCGGTGGGATGTCGGGCGCGTCGGTCTCCAGCACCAGGGCGCTCACAGGCAAATCGCTGGCCAGTCGGCGCAGTTGCAGTGAACGCTCATAGGTCAGCGTGCCGCCAAAGCCGAGCGCAAAACCCATGTCCACAAAGGCCTGGGCCTGTTGGTGGCTGCCGTTGAAGGCGTGGGCAATGCCCGAGACCACCGGACATTGGCGCAGGCCTTTGAGCAAAAGGTCGGCCGAGCGGCGCACATGCAAGATCACGGGCAGGCCGTGTTGCTGGGCCAGCTTCAGTTGCGCGAAGTAAAAAAACCATTGCCGCTCGCGCATCTCGGGCGTGCACAGTTCAGGCACAAAAAAGTCCAACCCAATCTCGCCCACCGCCACCAGACGCGGGTCATCACGGCGCTCGGTCAATGCGTGGTCGAGCGCCAGCAAATCGGCCTCTTGGGCCTGCGGCACATACAAAGGGTGGATGCCCAAGGCGTAGGCATCGCCATGCCGCTGGGCCAGTTGCGCCACATCGGGCCAGTGCGCACGATGTACTGCCGGGATCACGCAGCGCGTGACGCCAGCAGAAAGGGCCGCTTGGCGCACCACGTCGCGGTCAGTGTCAAACTCGGCCGCGTCCAGATGGCAATGGGTGTCGATCCACATGCCGCTGTACTGGATCAAACAGGCGCTTGCAACACGCCCTTGACCAGGTGCAATTGCCGCTCGCAACGCGCCGCCAGAGCCTGGTCGTGCGTGACCACCACAAAGGCGGTACCGCGCTCGCGGGCCAGCTGCAGCATCAAGGCAAACACGCCATCGGCCGTTTCGCGGTCCAGGTTGCCGGTGGGCTCGTCGGCCAGCACACAAGCCGGGTCGTTCACCAAAGCGCGGGCCAGCGCCACCCGCTGGCGCTCACCGCCCGACAACTCGGCAGGGCGGTGGTGCAATCGCTCGCCCAGGCCCACGCGCTGCAACCACTGTGCGGCCAAGGTCGCGGCTTCGGCGCGGTCCTGGCGGCGAATCCACAGCGGCATGGCCACGTTGTCCAAAGCGCTGAACTCGGGCAGCAGATGGTGGAACTGGTAAACAAAACCCAAATAACGGTTGCGCCACTGGCCTTGCTCGGCCGCGCTCAAGGCCGACAGCAACTGGCCCTTGAGTTGCACCGAGCCTTGCGTGGGGGCATCGAGCCCGCCGAGCAAATGCAGCAAGGTGCTTTTGCCCGAACCCGAAGCACCGACGATGGCCAAGGTCTCCCCGGCTGGCACCTGCAGATCGACGCCTTGCAGAACCGTCACATCCAGACGGCCTTCGGTGAAGCGCTTGGTCAGGCCCTGGGCCTGCAATACGGTTTCATTCATAGCGCAGCGCCTCCGCCGGGTTCACCTGGCTGGCGCGCCAGCTGGGGTACAGCGTGGCTACAAAAGCCAGGACCAAAGAAATGATCGCCACCGGCAAAATGTCGCTGGCCAGTGGCTCGCTGGGCATGCGGCTGATCAGGTAAATGTCGCGCGGCAAAAAGCTGGCGTTGAAGAGGGTCTCCAGGGCAGGCACGATCACGTCGATGTTGAAGGCCACCAGCAGGCCCAGACCCAAACCACCCAGGGTGCCGATCACGCCCACGGTGGCCCCCTGCACCACAAAAATGCCCATGATGCTGCGGGGGCTGGCCCCCAAGGTGCGCAAGATGGCGATGTCGGCGCGCTTGTCGGTCACCGTCATCACCAGCGTGCTCACCAGATTGAAAGCGGCCACCGCCACGATGAGCGTGAGGATGATGAACATCATGCGTTTTTCGACCTGCACGGCGGCAAACCAGGTTTTGTTTTGTTGCGTCCAGTCGCGCACAAAAAACTGTGGGCCCAGCTCCAGCTGCAAGTCGCGCGCCACCTCTCGCGCCAGATGCAAGTCGCGCAGCTTCAGTCGAATGCCGCTCGGGCCTTCGAGGCGGAACATGCGGGCAGCGTCCTCCACATGCATCAACGCCAGCGCCGAGTCGTATTCGTAGTGCCCCGAAGAAAACGTCCCCACCACGCCCATTTGCTTCATGCGCGGCACCACGCCCGCGGGCGTGACCTGGCCAGACGGCGACACCAAAGTCACCGGGTCGCCGTTTTGCAAACCCAGGTTGTTCGCCAGATCGCGGCCCAGCACCAAGCTGAACGCACCCGGCTGCAAGCGTTGCAGCACCCCGGCTTGTGTTTCGTTCGACAAATCGCTGACCTCGGGCTCCAGCGCCGGGTCGATCCCGCGCACCAGCACACCCTTCATGTCTTCGCCACGGGCCAACAAAGCCTGGGCGGTGATGAAGGGTGCCGCACCCAAGACCTGGGGATGCGCCTTCAAGCGGGTGAGCAATGGGGGCAGTTGGTCCACCGCGGCGCCATCTGCGGCATAGACCTCGATGTGCGAAACCACCCCCAACATGCGGTCGCGCACTTCCTTTTGAAAGCCGTTCATCACGCTCAGCACGATGATGAGCGCCGCCACCCCCAGACCAATACCCATCATGGACACCCCGGAGATGAAAGAAATGAAGCCATTTCTGCGGGTGGCGCGGCCTGCCCGGGTGTAGCGCCAGCCCAGCACCAGCTCATAAGGCATGTTTTTGAAAAAAGACATAAGCCCGTATTGTGCAGTGCGACCAAGGCAACTGCGACAATCAGCGTCCATGCACCTGATCATTCCCTACGCGGCCAGCCACCACCTGAGCGGACCGGAGGCCTGGACGGGCCTGTCACTGCCGAATCTGCAGACCCTGCTGAGCCTTTTGCAGCGCCAAGAGGTCTGGCAAGACCCCGAACCCACCCCTTTGCACTTGCCTCACGAACGCCTGCAGGCCCAGGCCTTGGGCTGGCCCAGCGACGCCACCACGCTGCCCTGGGCCGCCTGGCACCGGGCTCAGCAAGGCCAGTCCAGCGACCCCGCGCAGGCCTGGATGACGCCTTGTCACTGGCAAGTGGGCATGGACCAGGTGGTCATGGCCGACCCGGCGCACCTGAATTTGTCTGACGAAGAGTCGCAACAACTGCTGCAGTCCATGCAACCCTTTTTGCAAGAAGACGGCCTGCAAGTCACCTGGCACAGCGCCTTGATGTGGCACGCCCAAGGCCCCTTGTTGGCCGATCTGGCTTGCGCCTCGCTGGACCGGGTGATCGGTGAAAACGTCAAAGCCTGGATACCCCACAGCCCGGCGGCAAGGCCGCTGCAGCGCTTGCAAAGCGAGATGCAAATGCTGCTGTACAACCACCCCGTGAACGACGCCCGCGATGCGCGTCGGCAAATCGCCGTCAACGCGTTTTGGTTGCATGGCGCGGGCAGCTTGCCTGCCGACACGCCAGCTTCGGTGCCAACGCTGTCCGTGCCCGATGACCTGCGCCAAAGCGCCTTGCGCGGGGACGTGCGGGCCTGGCAGAAAGCCTGGCAGCAACTCGACGCCACGGCGCTGGCCGACATGCTGGCGCACTTCAAGGCCACAGGCCAAGCGACGCTCAGCCTGTGCAGCGAGCACGCCGCCCACACCTACACCGCTGCGCCCGCCGCTTGGCACCAGCGCATCGCCCGACTGTTTCAAAAACCCACCCCGGCAGCGGCACTGACAGCCTTGATCACCCCATGAATTTGCTCACCCGAGATGTGCCCCCCCGCAGCGCCTGGACGTTGGAACAAGCCGGCATCCACCCCCTGCTGGCCCGGCTGTACGCCGCCCGTGGCGTGCAGTCCAAAGACGAACTCGACGACGCCCTGAACCTGCTGTTGCCCCCGGCCAGCATGCTGGGCACCACGGAAGCCGCCAAGCTGCTGGCCGATGCCATCGCGCACAACAAGCGCCTGTGCATCGTGGCCGATTACGACTGCGACGGCGCCACCGCCTGCGCCGTGGGCGTGCGCGGCCTGCGCATGCTGGGCGGCCAAAACGTGAGCTATCTGGTGCCCGACCGGGTGGTGGACGGCTATGGCCTCACGCCGCCGATCGCCCAGCGGGTGCACGCACAAGGGGCCGATGTGCTGATCACGGTGGACAACGGCATCGCCAGCGTGGCTGGCGTGCAAGCGGCGCAAGCCCTGGGCCTGCAGGTGCTGGTGACCGACCACCATTTGCCGGGCAGCGAATTGCCCACGGCCGAAGTCATCGTCAACCCCAACCAACCCGGCTGCAGCTTCACCAGCAAGTCCATCGCCGGTGTGGGCGTGATGTTTTATGTGCTGCTGGCTCTGCGGGCTGAGTTGCGCCAACGCGGTGTGTTTGACGCCAGCAACCAGCCGCGCCTGGATGCCTTGCTGCCCCTGGTGGCTTTGGGCACCGTGGCCGATGTGGTCAAGCTCGACGCCAACAACCGCCGCCTGGTGGCGCAAGGCCTGCGCCGCGTGCGTGCGGGCGCCTTGCCGCCCGGCATGGCCGCGCTGATGAGGTCCGCCAGCCGGGAAACCACCAAGGCCAGCACCTTTGACTTTGGCTTTGCCCTGGGGCCCCGCATCAACGCCGCTGGCCGCCTGGCCGACATGACGCTGGGCATCGAATGCCTGCTGACCGACGACGCGGGCCGCGCCGACGAGTTGGCCAAACAGCTGGACGCCATCAACCGCGAGCGCCGCGTGATCGAGGGCGACATGCGCGAGATGGCCATGGAGATGGCCGAGTCGCTGTTTGACGAGGGCGATGAGCCGCCACCGGCCATTTGTGTGTTCGACCCGGACTTTCACGAGGGCGTGGTGGGCATCGTGGCCTCGCGCATCAAGGACAAGCTGCACCGCCCCACCTTCGTGTTCGCGGCCAGCAGCGCACCGGGCAAAGAACATGAACTCAAAGGTTCAGGCCGCTCGATCGCGGGCTTTCATTTGCGCGATGCGCTCGACCTGGTGGCCAAACGCGCCCCGGGCGTCTTGCTGCGCTTTGGCGGCCACGCCATGGCGGCGGGTTGCACCATTGCCGAAGAACACCTCGATGTGTTCGAAGAAACGCTCAACCAAGTGGCCATGGAGTGGCTGGACGCCGCCACGCTGCAACGCCGCCTGGAAACCGATGGGCCGCTGCCTGCTGAATACCGACGGGTGGATTTGGTGGACATGCTGCACCACGAGGTCTGGGGCCAGGGCTTTGCGCCACCGGTGTTTTGCGAAGAGATCGAGATCGTGTCGCAGCGGCTGGTGGGCGAAAAACACCTGTCACTCAAGATGAAACACCAAGGCCAGCCGGTGGACGGCATCTGGTTTGGCCGCACCGAGCCGCTGCCTGCAAAGGTGAAGTTGGCTTACCGCTTGGACGCCGACGAGTGGCAGGGCCAAAAGCGGGTGCGATTTTTGGTGGAAGGCGCGGAGGTTTGAGCCTCAATGCTGGGTCGCGACCTTGCCCTGCAAGGCGTTGAGCACCGGGGCCGATACCAAACCCGACACATCACCGCCGAGCTTGGCGATTTCGCGCACCAAGGTGCTGCTGATGTGCTGCACGCCTGCGCTGGTGTGCAAAAAGACCGTGTCGATTTCAGGCGCCAGGTGGCGGTTCATGCCCGACATCTGGGTTTCGTAGTCATAGTCGGTGACGGAGCGCAGGCCGCGCACGATCACCTGGGCGTGTTGCGCGCGCACAAATTCGACAATGAGTCCATCAAACGGCAGCGCCTTCACATTCGGGCAATCGGCCAGCGCCGCTTGCGCCAAGGCCACACGCTCGTCCAGGCTGAACAGGGTTTTTTTGTGGTGCGCCACGGCCACCGCAATGATGACCCGGTCAAACATCTTGGCGGCGCGACGGATCGCGTCTTCGTGGCCCAGTGTGAGCGGGTCAAAAGTGCCCGAATAGACAGCAGTCACAAGGGTGTCGGCAGAGCGGCTCATGGTGGGGTCCTCGAAAAACGGTGTCGGGCTTGAAGGGCAAATTATGCGGTCCGTTGCAACAAATGGGCATGCACTGCACCCGCTTTGAGGTGGCGTTCGCACTGCAGCCCCAAGGCGGCCAATGCTTCAGCGGTCCAGGCCACAGGGGCTTCCAGATACACCCAGCCACCCACAGGCACGGCACGGGCTGCCGCTTTGAGCGCAGGCTCAAACCAGGGGCCGTCAAAAGGCGGGTCCAGAAAAACCAAGTCCACGCTGCCCGCAGGCAAACGGGCCAAAGCAGTGACAGCATCACCCCGTTGCACGCTCACCATCTGCGCTTTCAGGCGCGTGACGTTGTTTTGCAAATCACGCACCAACACGGCATCTTGCTCGACCATCAGCACATGGGCCGCCCCACGCGAGGCGGCCTCCAGCCCCAGCACGCCCGTGCCCGCAAACGCGTCCACGCAGCGCCAAGCCGTGAGGTCCTGGCCCAGCCAGTTGAACAAGGTTTCGCGCACCCGATCGGGCGTGGGCCGCAGGCCGGGTTTGTCCAGCACCTTCAAACGGGTACGCCGCCACTGACCGCCAATGATGCGGATCTCATGCGAGGGCTGGCCTTGGGGTGCCGTGTGATGGGGTTTTTTGGCGGCGGCGTGGCGCGCAGGGCTGCCACTGGGTGCACGCCTGGAAGGAGATGAAGGCATAAGCGGCAAGTGTAAAGGGCTGCGGTCAAGATGGCACTGCCTCAGTGCGAGGCCTCAACTCCTCGGGGCAGGGCCCACTCAGGGCTGTGCGCCCACCACCACCGTGACCATGCGCTCAGGCTGCAGCACACGCGCCATGGCGCGGCGCACATCGGCCACGCTCACACGCTCGATTTGCGCGGTCCAGGTGTTGAGGTAGTTCAGGGGCAAGCGGTTCCAGGCGATGTTGGCCACGTTGTCCAGCAGTTTGCGGTTGCTGTCGATGCGCAGCGCAAAACCACCCACCAGATTGGATTGGGCCGCCTTCAATTCGGCCTCGGTCGGGCCTTCGCGCACAAAGTCCTGCACCACTTGTCGGGCCACATTCACGGCTTGCGCGGCCTGGTCGGGGCGGGTTTGCAGACCCACCACAAAGGCACCTGCATGCAAGCCCGGAGAAAAGCCGCTGTACACGCTGTAGCTCAGGCCGCGCTTTTCACGCACCTGCTCGGTCAGGCGCGAGACAAAACCACCACCGCCCAAGATGTGGTTGCCCACCAGCAAGGCGAAGAAGTCCGGGTCATTGCGTTTGTAGCCGGGCTGGCCGATCAGGACATGGGCCTGGGCCGAGTCAAACGGCAGCGTCAGGTTTTGCGCCTGAGCCAAAGGCGCGACTTCGGCCACTTCGGGCAGGGCCTGGCAGTGGGCACTGTCGGGCCACAGCGCCAGCAGGCGCTGGACCAAGGCGTCGGTTTGCGCCCGGGTCAAGGCACCGACCACACTGACGGCAGCGCGGCAAGCGCGCAAGGATTGCGCATGCAGCTGCTGAAGGTCAGCCGTGTCAATGCGCGCAAGGGTTTCAGGCATGGCCCGTTGGCCATAGGGATGCGTGCCGTACACCGCGGCGGCAAAGCGGTGTTGCACCTGAGTGCCCGGCTTGGTGAGCGACTCGCCAATGGCGGCGATCATGCGTTCTCGGTCGCGCGTCCAGATGGCTGGTGGAAAAGCCGGGTGCGCCATTTGACGGGCCGCCAAGGCCACGGCCTTGTCCAGCAAGTCGGGGTAACTCAGGCTGCGCAGCGAAAAGCTCAACCGGTCCGCGCTGGCACTGGCACCGAAGCTGGCCCCCAGATCGGCCCATGCTTCGCCAATCTGGTTTTCATCCATGACCTGGGCATAGGGCCCCTGCCCCTGAGGGTGGGCGCGCGTGCCACTGGCCATTTGCCCTGCCATGACCGAGGCCAGTCCCGCCTTGGCTGCCGGATCACGGCGGCTGCCCGCATCGAGGTCGATTTGCACGTCCACCATGGGGATGGCATGGCTTTCGACCAGAAACACCCGTGCGCCACTGGGCTGTGTCCAGTGCTGGATGGGCAAGGTGGCATGGGCCCAAGTGGAGGCCAGCCAGCAGGCTGACACCAAGGCACAGCGCGGTATCGCCCGCGAGGCCAGAAAACGGGAAGAAATCCACAACATGGGGCGAGGGACTTTCATGACATGAACGGGGCTCAATGCCGTGCGCCAGGGGGCGCGCGGCGGGCACGGGGCTGGCCTGACAAGGGCTGTGGCACCAGCGTGGCGACCGTGAGCTGGTCGTCGCCAAAGTATTTTTGGGCCACGGCTTGCACCTGGGCAGGGGTGACCTGACGCAAACGGGCGATCAGCTGCGCGCCATAGTCGGGCGGCAGGCCCAGCGTCCAAGCCACGCCCAATTCACGGGCCTGGTTGAAGAAGGAGTCGAGCTTGTAGATTTCGCTGGCAACCCACTGAGTTTTGACGCGCTGCAACTCGGTCTCGGTCACGCCCTCCTGCGCCACGCGCCTGACCTGGGCGCGCAAAGCCGCTTCGAGCGCTTGCGGGGTCTGGCCTTTGGCGGGAACGCCATCCAAGTAAAAGAACTGCGGTCCACGCCCCATCAGCCCGTTGTAAGCGCCCACGCTGTCGGCCAAGCGGTTTTCACCTTGCGTCAGGGCGCGGTCCAGGCGGGCACCGCTGTAACCATCGAGCACGGCCGCCAAGACCGTCAGCGCCAGGGCATCGTCGTGCTCGGGGCTGGCTGCCAGACTGGCCAAACGGGGCACTTTGAAAGCCAGCGCCACATACGACTGCTCGGCAGGGGCTTTGAATTCAAGCCGACGCAGACCCTGCTGGGCGGGTTCCTCGCGGGGTTTTCGATCGGGCACGGCGCGTGCAGGAATGACACCGTAATAACGGTCAGCCAGTGCCTTGACCTGAACGGGATCGACATCTCCGGCCACCACCACCACCGCATTGGCGGGTGAGTACCACTTGCGGTAAAAATCGCGGGCGTCTTGCGCCGTCATGGCCTCCAGGTCGCTCATCCAGCCCACGATGGGACGCCGGTAAGGCGAGGCGGTCAAGGCCGTGGCCGACAACATTTCATGCAACTGCGCGCGCGGGTTGTCTTCGGTGCGCAAGCGGCGCTCCTCTTTGACCACCTCCAGCTCTTTGACAAATTCGGCATCAGGCCACTGGTTGTTGGCAAATCGATCCGCCTCCAGGCGCATCACGGCTTCAAGCTGGCCCGATGGAATTTGCTGAAAGTAGCCCGTGTAGTCCTTGGCGGTGAAGGCGTTTTCTCGCCCGCCCAATGCGGCCACGCGGCGCGAAAATTCGCCCGGTGCCAATGTGGGCGTGCCCTTGAACAGCATGTGTTCCAGCACATGCGCGACGCCACTGGTGCCATCCACCTCGTCCATCGAACCCACGCGCAGCCACACCATGTGCACGGCGGTGGGGGCGCGCCGGTCGGGTTTGACCCACAGGGCCATGCCGTTGGCCAGGGTGAAGGTGTGGACCTGGGCAGGCGATGCAGGCACGCTCGCCGACGCTGGCGGGTTGACGGCTGCGGCCGCATGGACCGGCCCCGATGAGGTCTGCGCCATAGCGCCCCAGGAGGCGCTCAGCCAAGCAGAAGAAGCCAGGACAGCCCAAAGAAAGTTCGGTTTCATAGAATGCATGATCCTTCAAATCCAAGCCATGTTCAGTTTCTTCAAAAAAAAATCCCCCACGCTCGAGGTGCCATCGTCCGCCGTGACGCCCACGCCCCCCGTGGCGCAGACAGCGGCTGCAACGCCCACGCCTGAGCAGCGGCCAGCACAGACCGAACCGGCCCACGCTGCCCGCCAGGGTTGGCTGGACCGCCTGAAGGCGGGTTTGCGCAAAACCGGTGCCAGCATCACCACCGTCTTCACCGGCACCCGCATCGACGACGAACTCTATGAAGAGTTGGAAACCGCACTGCTGGTGGCCGACACGGGCGTCAAAGCCACCGAGCATTTGCTGCAAGACCTCAAGCGCCGCGTCAAAGAGGCCAAGGCCACTGAGCCCTCCCAGGTCAAAACCCTGCTGGCCGATGCCATCACCGACTTGCTGTTGCCCCTGCAAAAACCCTTGTCCATTGGCGACCACCAGCCCACCGTGATCATGGTGGCGGGTGTCAACGGCGCAGGCAAAACCACTTCCATCGGCAAACTGACCAAGCACCTGGCCGACGAGGGCTTGAGCGTGCTGCTGGCAGCCGCCGACACCTTCCGAGCCGCAGCCAAGGAGCAACTGGCGGTTTGGGCCACCCGCAACACGGTGGAGATCGTGAGCCAACAAGGCGGCGACCCGGCGGCTGTGAGCTTTGATGCGGTGAGCGCTGGCCGGGCCCGTGGCCGAGACGTGGTGCTGGTGGACACGGCGGGTCGACTGCCCACCCAGCTTCACCTGATGGAAGAGCTGAAAAAGATCAAGCGCGTGGTGCAAAAGGCCGAAGCCACCGCCCCCCACGAAGTGCTGCTGGTGATCGATGGCAACACCGGGCAAAACGCCCTGGCCCAGGTCAAGGCCTTTGACGACACGCTGGGCCTGACCGGCCTGATCGTGACCAAGCTCGACGGCACCGCCAAGGGCGGGGTGCTTTGCGCCATTGCCCGCGAAAAGCCGATCCCGGTCTATTTCATCGGGGTGGGCGAGAAGCTGGAAGACCTGGAAACCTTCAATGCCCGCGAGTTTGCCCAGGCCTTGCTGAGCTGAACCCTGTTTTGTTCTGGCCTTGACGAGGGCTTTGCCGCTTCTTTGTTCGCGCCCCCTGTGTGCATGGGCTGACTGACAGCGTTTCCCCAAACCCCAAAAATGAGGGATAACCCTGATCTCTGCGCGCCATCGGCGCGAACTTAGCACTCACCCCACGAGAGTGCTAATATCTGGGTATTCTGAAAGGAGTTCTGGTATGAACATTCAAACTGGTTCCCCCGCCACAGCCATCGCGCTGAGCAACCCCTGGGCGGTCGTGCCCTCGCTCGGCCATCTGGACGCCTACATTTCTGCGGTCAACCGCATGCCCATGCTCACCCTCGAAGAGGAGCAAGAGGCTGCCCGCCAACTCAAAGCCCATGACGACCTCGAAGCCGCCCGCAAGCTGGTGCTCTCGCACCTGCGGCTGGTGGTCTCGGTCTCGCGCCAATACCTGGGCTATGGCCTGCCCCATGGTGATCTGATCCAGGAAGGCAATGTGGGCCTGATGAAAGCGGTCAAGCGCTTTGACCCCGATCAAGGCGTGCGTTTGGTCAGCTATGCGCTGCACTGGATCAAGGCCGAGATCCACGAGTACATCCTGAAAAACTGGCGCATGGTCAAACTGGCCACCACCAAGGCCCAGCGCAAGTTGTTTTTCAACCTGCGCTCGATGAAGCAAGGCTTCAAGGCCGAAGCCGAGGACGGCACACACCGTGACACCCTGACACCGGACCAAGTCGATTCAATGGCGCGCAGTCTGAACGTCAAGCGCGAAGAAGTGCTGGAGATGGAGATGCGCATGTCCGGCGGCGATGTGTTGCTGGACCCGGCCCCGTCGGATGACGGTGAGCAGAGCTTTGGCCCCATCGCCTACTTGGCCGATGTGAACCACGAACCCACCGCCATGATCGAGGCGCACCAACGGGATGTGATGGCCAGCGATGGCTTGGCCAAGGCCTTGAACGTGCTGGACGCGCGCAGCCGCCGCATTGTGGAAGAGCGCTGGCTCAAGGTCAACGACAACGGCTCGGGTGGCATGACGCTGCACGACCTGGCCGATGAGTACGGTGTCAGCGCTGAGCGCATCCGCCAGATCGAAGTGGCGGCCATGAAAAAAATGAAAAAGGCACTGCTCGAGCCCGCTTGAGCCCTGGGGGTGGCCGCACTGCGCTGATGGCGCAAGGTGCAAGCGCACGGCGTGGTTGAACTGCGCTAAAGTCACGGCTGTTTTCTTTTAAGGTGCACCCCATGAACCCCCACACTTCGGTCCGCTTTTCTCGCCGCTTTTTGGCCCGCGTATTGGTTTCGGCATGGGCTGTAGGTTTGGCCCCTGCCTGGGCCGCCAACTGGCCGACACAAACCGTGCGCTTGGTGGTGGGCTTTCCGGCGGGCTCCAGCCCAGACCTGACCGCCCGAGCCCTGGCTGAACCATTGGCCAAAGCCTTGGGCCAAAACGTCATGGTGGAGAACAAGGTGGGGGCGGGCGGCAACATCGCTGCCGATTTTGTGGCCAAGGCCACCGATGGGCACACCTTGGGCCTGATGATCAATGGCAACATGACCATCGCCCGCATCTTGAACCCCAAGGTGCCGTATGACCCCTTGAAAGACCTGGCTCCGATCAGCCTGATCGGCAAAGCCCCGCTGGTGCTCACGGTGCCCGCCAACGCCCCCGGCCAAACGGCCGCCCAGTGGCTGAGCGAAGCGCAAAAAGCCGGGGACAAACTCAGCTATGCCTCGCCTGGTGTGGGCACTGTGGCCCATCTGGGGATGGAACTGCTCAAAACCAAAGCCGGGATTGCGCCTGTGCACGTGCCTTACCCAGGCAACCCTCAAATCATCACCGCCATGCTGGGGGGTCAGGTGCAAATGGCCTTGCTGCCCCCGGCCATGTCAGCGGCTCAAGTCAGCAGCGGCAGATTGCGCGCCATTGGCGCGTCCAGCAGCGGACGCAGCCCTGTTGCCGCCGAAGTCCCCAGCCTGGCCGAGATCGGCGTGAAGGATTACCAGCTGGAGATCTGGAACGCAGTGGCCGCACCCGCCTCCATGCCCACTGCCGTGGCGAGCAAACTGTCAGCCCTCATCAGTGACATCGTGCGCGCCCCAGAGATGCGCACGCGCTTGTTCCAGCAAGGCTGGCAGGTGGTCGGCTCCTCCCCGGAAGGCTTGCGCCACCGCATTGAAGCAGACACCAAAGCTTTGGGCGAGATCATTCGCAACCAGAAAATCGAAGTGAACTGAGGCCCCAACCGGCCTCACGCGCAAGGCAGGCTGGCTCACTTGCCCGAGAGCAAGATGCGGGCGTCAGCAGCCAAAGCAGCTGCGCCGCTGGCATGGCGGTTGTAAAGACGGATGCGCCCTTGTGGGTCAAACGTGAAGCTGCCCGCGGAGTGGTCCATGCTGTAACTGGTGGGTGTTTTGCCTTCGACCTTTTTGTAATAGATCTTGAAGTCCTTGGTCACCTTGGGCAGTTGCTCTGGCGAAGGTCGCAGCGCCACAAAATCAGGGCCGAAATTGGCCACATAGGCCTTGAGCAATTCGGGCGTGTCCCGCTCGGGATCGATCGTGATGAAGATGCCTTGCAGCTTGCCACTGTCCGCCCCCAACAATTGCTTGGCCTCTGCAATTTCCTGCAGGGCTGTCGGGCAGACATCGGGGCATTGCGTGAAGCCAAAAAACACCACCACCACTTTGCCTGAAAAATCTTTCAGGGTGCGCACCTGACCATCCTGGTCACTCAGCGACCACCCTTGGGCGTAATCCGCCCCGGTGATGTCCACGCCCCGAAAGGCGGGCTTGTCCTGACTGCAGGCGCTCAGGCCCAACACGGCCACCAGGCCCAAGGCCACCCACAAGGAATTCTTGGTCATGTGCAATCAGAAAAGGTAGTGGTCCACCAGCAAGGCCGCAAACAAGGCGCTCAGGTGAATCAGTGAAAAACGGAAGGTTTTACGCGCCAGCTCGTCAGAGTATTGACGGTACAAAGCCCAGGCATAGCCGATAAAACCGATGCTCAACACCACGGCCACGCCCAAGTACAACCAAGAGCTCATGCCGTAGACAAAGGGCATCAGGCAAGAAGCCATCAACACAAAGGTGTAGAGCAATATTTGCAAGCGGGTGAATTCATTGCCGTGCGTGACCGGCAACATGGGCAAGCCCGATTTGCGGTAGTCCTCCACCCGGTACAGCGCCAAGGCCCAAAAATGCGGTGGTGTCCACAAGAAGATGATCAAAAACAGGATCAAGGCCTCGGGCCCGACCTGACCCGTCATCGCGGCCCAGCCCAGCACGGGGGGCATGGCCCCACTGGCCCCGCCAATGACAATGTTTTGTGGCGTGAGCGGTTTGAGGATGACGGTGTAGATGACCGCGTAACCCACGAAGGTCGCGAAAGTCAGCCACATGGTGAGCGGATTGACCAACACATACAACACGGCCGAACCCACAGCGCACAACACACCGGAAAACAGCAAAGCCTGCTGGTCGCTGAGTTCGCCCTTGGCCGTGGGCCGCCAGGCGGTGCGCTTCATCTTGGCGTCGATGGTTTTCTCGACCAGGCAATTGAATGCAGCCGCTGCGCCAGCCACCAGCCAAATGCCCACGCAGGCCCACAGGCCCAACGTCAATTGGGCCAGACTCGGCACGCCGGGCACCGCCAGCACCATGCCGATCAGGGCGCAAAACACGATGAGTTGCACCACCCGGGGCTTGGTGAGGGCGTAATACTGTCGCCAGGCAGACGCAGGCGTTGGAACTATGGCAGCGGTCATGCGGCAGGCCTTGAATCAAAAGAGAGGGATGGTAAAGCGTGCACAGCGCGGCTGATGCTGAGCGTCCAGGTCAACAGCACCACCATGGCGGCAGCGCCTCCAGTGTGCATCACAGCCGCCAGCAGGGGCCAACCCAGCACCACATTGCTCAGGCCCGTCAACAACTGCAAAGCCGACAAGGCCAGCAAGCCTTGTCCTGCGCGCTGCAGGCCAGCGACCTGCCGCAAACGCCAGCCCACCACCAGCATCACGGACAGCACCAACCAGGCAGCGCTGCGGTGCACAAAGTGGATGCTGACCAAGGCTTCAAAGGGCAGCAATTGGCCATCGGGTGTCATGCCCAACTCGCGCCAAAGGTCAAAACCCTGCCAGTTCATCGCGGGCAGCCATTGTCCGTGACAAGTGGGGAAATCCGGACAAGCCAACACGGCGTAATTGGTACTGACCCACCCCCCCAGGCCAATCTGCAACCACAGCAGAACAAAGGCCAGCCAAAGGCCCTGGCGCAAGCTTGCAGGCACCGCTCGCGCAGCGGCCCCCTCGTAGCGCACTGCCTGGGCCATCAAGACCGCCAGCAGGCCCACGCCAAACATCAGATGCAAAGTCACAATGGCCGGGAACAGCTTCATGGTGACCGTCAAGGCACCGAAAGCCCCCTGCAGGCAAACCCAAGCCAAGGTGAACCAAGGCCATACCGGATGCAGCAAGGGGTCGGGCGTTTGCCCCGCTCGGCTTTGCTGGCGACGCAGCCACCAGGTCATGAGGGCCAGACTGAGGATGAGCACCCCCACACCCGTGGCCAGGTAACGGTGCACCATTTCAATCCAGGCTTTGCTGTGCGTGACCGGGCCCGTGGGCATGGCGGTTTGGGCAGCGGTGATCTCGACTTTGGCGCCAATCGGTGTGGCACTGCCATAGCAACCGGGCCAATCGGGGCAACCCAAGCCCGAGTCGGTCAAGCGCGTGAACGCACCAAACAAAACCAGATCAAAGGTCACAAACAAAGTGATCAAGGTCAGCGCACGCAAACGCTGACTGGGCGCGGCGCTGCGTTGTTTCCAAAGCCACCAGGCCAAAGGCAAAGCCGCGACCGCCAAGCCCACGGCCATGAGCTGGAGCACCGGAGCCAGGTTGTACAGATCGACTTCGCTCATGGCCTCAGCGTCCAGCCTGGTCCCAAGACGAGGAAGCCTTGAGCAAGCGTTCCAGATCACGCTTGGCCTTGGAGGCATTGGCCACATCCATGTTGGCGGGGAAGCGCATCATGAAATTGCCCATGGGATCCACCACGTACAAATGGTCCTGCAAGACTTGGCCCTGTGCAGGGCTGATCCAGCGGGTCACGGTGGCTTCGTCCAGCCGCAATACATGTGCCATGTGCAAGGCAGGCAAAAGGCCCTCAGCCACGGGTGCCTGGTCGATCACCAGCCACACACGGTCCATGCGGTCTTTCTCACGGCCCAACACCTCACGCAGTTGACGCTGGAAATAAAGGTTTTGCTGGCAACGGTCTTCACACGCACCCGAAGACACATTCACCAGCAACCACTGCCCTTTCAGACTCGTCAGCGGCACATCACGACCTTGCAGATCTTTGGCTGACACTTGGGGCATGTCTTTTTGCGGATCAATCAATTCGCCGTGGTTGCGGCGCGCCTCGGGACGGATCACGTAATAGGTGAAATACGAAGCGATGACGGGTGATGCACACACCAGCAACATGGCCAGCATTTTCCAGCGGCCCATGCGGGTGCGTTGGGCATCGGCCTGCAGCACCTCGCCCGGGTGGGGCATGGCGTGAACCGTCATCGCCAAAGGGGCATCAGGCGGATTTGGGGGAGCGGCGGGGTTGGACAATTTGGAACCAGACATAAAGTAAGGCGATCAGGGCGCTGAGCCCAAACCACTGAAAAGCGTATCCGTGGTGTTTTTCAACACCACTGGCCACCACGGGCCATTCGCGCAGCAAACCCTCGGAAGCTTGGCCAGACTGCAACAAAGTGAGCTCCAGCAGCTGCAAACCGGTCTCTTGCCGAAAAGCGTTCAGGTCGAGATTTTGCCGTATTGGCCCAGGTTCGACCCCGCCAAAGTCATAGAGCCTTGAAGGCCATGGGGCCAAATGGCCTTGCACCTGCACAGTCCCCTGAGGCGTTTCGATGGGGGGCAAAGCAGTGCGATCGGTGAACACCCGCTGGACCCAGCCACGCTGCACCAACACAACCACCGGCGCACCTTCCAGTCGCATGGGGGTCAAAACAAAAAAACCGGGCTTGCCATTCATTTGGCGGTTGTCCAGGTAGATGGTGTGCTGGGCCAGCCATTGCCCCGTCAGCACCATGCTCCGGTGAAGCAATTGCGCACGCTGCTCGACCGAATCACCAGGTCCGCCCAGACTGTGTCCGTCCAGCACGTCTTGCGAGGCCTGCGCAGACTTGCTCGCTTGCAGGGCTTGTTTATCCGACGCTCGTCCCAGTTGCCAAAACCCCAAATAAGCGGTCAGCAAGATGCCTACCGCTGCCAGCAGCAGCACCCTTACACGTGGCCAGCCCCATGGTTTTTCAGTCATTGGATAATGTGTCCATGAAAATTCTCGTCGCTCTCGCGTTCCTGGCCATTGTCATCAGTCTGGTCACGGCCCTGTTGTTCATGATGCGCAGCCCACCTGAAGATGGTCAACCTCGCCCCAAAGGCAGCATGGCCACGGCACTGGCTTTTCGCATCGGCTTGTCGGTGGTTCTTTTTGCCTGCGTGTTGCTGTCATGGAAGATGGGTTGGATCCAGCCCACCGGCATCCCTGCTGGGGCTTGAACAACCACCCCTTCACGCCGCAGATCTTTCACTGATTGGCTGCTCAAACCAAGAAAAAAGCGCCCGAGGGCGCTTTTTTGCATGCGAGTGCGCCTTCGCCTTACATCCAGTAAACCAGAATGTACAAGCCCAACCAGACCACGTCGACGAAGTGCCAGTACCAAGCAGCGCCTTCAAAACCGAAGTGTCTGTCTTTGGTGAAGTGTCCTTTTTGCAAACGCAAGGTGATGAACAGGAGCATCAACATGCCGACAAAAACGTGGAAGCCGTGAAAACCGGTCAGCATGTAAAAGGTCGATCCGTAGATGCCTGAAGACAGCTTGAGGTTCAGATCGTTCCAGGCAAATGCATACTCATAGGCCTGAACGAACAGGAAGATCAGGCCCAAAACGACCGTCATCCACATGTACTTGATGGTTTTGCTGCGTTCGCCAGCTTGGATGGCATGGTGGGCGATCGTGAGGGTCACACCCGAAGTCAACAACAAGGCTGTGTTGATGGTGGGCAACCAGAAGGGTCCCATGGTCTTGAAGGGCTCCACAATGCCAGCAGGAGATGTCGTGGCACCGGCCACCACACTGGGCCAAGCCGCCTTGAAGTCGGGCCACAGCAAGGCGTTTTCGAGACTGCCCAAAGCAGGAATCGAGTGGGAGCGGGCCCACCACAGCGCTGTAAAAAACGCACCGAAGAACATCACCTCGGAGAAGATGAACCAGGTCATGCTCCAGCGGTATGACAAGTCAATTTTGCGGCTGTACATGCCGCCTTCACTTTCGGCCACGGCCTCCTTGAACCATTGGTACAAAACCACCAGCCACCAGACCATGCCGCCATAAAGGGCGTACATGCCCCATTCAGAGCCATTGATCCACTGACCCGCGCCCAAAATGACAAAAAACAAACCAATGGCGGCCATCACCGGATGGCGTGACGCATGCGGGACGTAGTAGTAAGGCGTTGTGCCGTGTGCTGCTGAACTCATGGGGACTCCTGCTCTCTCTTCTTTCGAAATCTAATCTGGATGGTTTACAGGCCCATTGGCTGGACCACAACCCAATTGACCAAGGCAATCAGCCCCAGTACGAACAACAATGCGGCACCGATGGCCACGCCGATGACATGGAACGGGTTGAGCTTTTCAATGTCTTGCTGGCTTTCTGATCTTTGGCGAAGCCCGACAAACGACCACAACACCGCCGAAATGGTACGCAGCCAGTTGGACTGGTGCTCGGGTGCCAAACGGGGTGCACTCATGAGCCTGCACCTGTGACGACCGTTACCGGCTTGACCACGGCCAAGGGGGCGGTGGGCGCGGCGGGGGTTTTGCCACCGACCTCAAAAAAGGTGTAGGACAAGGTGATGGTCGTGACGTCTTTGGACAACTTGGGGTCGATCACAAAGGCCACAGGCCAGGCTTTCTTTTCGCCGGGCTCCAAGGTGTATTCATTGAAGCAAAAGCATTCCAGTTTGTTGAAATGACCTGCTGCTTGCTTGGGCGCATAACTGGGAATGGCCTGGGCGGCCATGCGCCGGTTTTGCACGTTTTGGAACTCGTACATGACCGTGCTCAGTTCACCAGGATGAACCTGCATGGAGCGTTTTTCGGGCTTGAACTCCCAAGGCCCGCGCACGTTCGCATCAAACTCGACGGTGATGGTCCGGCTGGTGTCCACCTGGCTGTTGCGCAAGACCTGCGCCGCTTGCGCGGATTTGGCGCTGCCCGGCACCTGCGTCTCGGAAATGGACAAGACATTGATGCCCGTGATTTCGCAAATGGCCTTGTAGATGGGAACCAGCGCGTACCCAAAGCAGAACATGCCAGCGGTCACCACCGCCAACTTGCCCACCATCTTCAGGTTTTCACCACGCAGGTTCATCGGGTTCTTTCAGCCTTGCAACAACACCAACTTGGCGACAAAGCCGACCATCACAGCCAAGGCCACCGAGGCCAGGATCAGGCCCAGCCGCAGGTTGCTTTTCTTTTGCTCGGGTGTCATGGCCATGGAGCTCAACCGATCACGCGGGTCGCTGTAGCGTCCAGCTTGGGTGGGTTCTCAAAGGTGTGGAATGGGGCAGGCGATGGCACTTCCCACTCGAGACCTTCAGCCGCTTCCCAAGGCTTTTGAGGGGCTTTTTCACCCTTGCCCATCATCGCTGGCAGCACGATGAACAAGAAGAAGTAAACCTGAGCAAAGCCAAAGAAGAAGGCACCCACCGAGGCGATCATGTTGAAGTCGGTGAACTGCATGGGGTAGTCGGCATAGCGACGGGGCATACCGGCCAGACCCAAGAAGTGCATCGGGAAGAAGGTGATGTTGAAGGAAATCAGCGACCACCAGAAGTGGATCTTGCCGCGTGTTTCGTTGTACATGACCCCGGTCCACTTGGGAATCCAGTAGTAAACGCCAGCGAACAGCGCAAACAAGGAACCCGCGACCAGCACATAGTGGAAGTGGGCCACCACGTAGTAGGTGTCTTGCAACTGGATGTCGATCGGGGCCATGGCCAGGATCAGCCCGGTGAAGCCACCCATGGTGAACACAAAGATGAAGCCCACCGAGAACAACATGGGCGTCTCAAAGGTCATCGAGCCGCGCCACATGGTGGCGATCCAGTTGAAGATCTTCACGGCCGTGGGCACCGCGATCAGCATCGTGGCATACATGAAGAACAATTGACCTGTCACCGGCATGCCGGTGGTGAACATGTGGTGTGCCCACACGATGAACGACAAGATGGCGATGGACGATGTGGCGTACACCATGGAGGCATAGCCAAACAATTTCTTGCGCGAGAAAGCAGGCACGATCTGGCTGATGATGCCGAAAGCCGGCAAGATCATGATGTACACCTCGGGGTGACCGAAGAACCAGAAGATGTGCTGGTACATCACGGGGTCACCGCCACCCGCGGGGTTGAAGAAACTGGTGCCAAAGTGGCGGTCAGTCAGTGTCATGGTGATCGCACCGGCCAACACGGGCATCACGGCAATCAGCAAGTAAGCGGTGATCAACCATGTCCAAGCGAACATGGGCATCTTCATCAGGGTCATGCCAGGAGCGCGCATGTTCAAGATGGTCACGATGATGTTGATCGAACCCATGATGGACGAGGCACCCAGGATGTGCATGGCGAAAATCGCTGCGTCCATCGAGGGACCCATTTGCAGGGTCAGCGGCGCGTACAAGGTCCAACCCGCGGCAGGGGCGCCGCCGGGCATGAAGAACGAACCAGCCAAGATCAAACCGGCAGGAATCATCAGCCAGAAGCTGAAGTTGTTCATGCGGGCAAAAGCCATGTCAGAGGCGCCGATTTGCAAGGGCAGCATCCAGTTCGCAAAGCCCACAAAGGCGGGCATGATCGCGCCGAACACCATGATGATGCCGTGCATGGTGGTGAACTGGTTGAACAACTCGGGGTTGACAATCTGCAAACCAGGCTGGAACAGCTCGGCACGGATGCCCAGCGCCAGCACGCCGCCGATCATGAGCATGGCGAAGCTGAACAACAGATAAAGGGTTCCGATGTCTTTGTGGTTGGTCGCATACACCCAACGACGCCAGCCCGCAGGCGCGTGACCGTGATCGTCATGGGCGTGATCGTGATGGTCTAGAACGGCACTCATCTTGATTTCCTTTGATTTGAATACGGTACAGCTTATTTGCGAGCGGCCAGAATGTCAGCCGGTTGCACGATTTGCCCGGTCTTGTTGGACCAGTTGTTTTTGGTGTAGGTGATCACTGCAGCAATTTCGGTATCGGACAACTGTTTCCAGGCAGGCATCGCGCCGTTACCCGCACCGTTGAGCATGATGGCAATTTGTTTCGACTTGTCAGCATCCAAAACGATGGATGAGCCGTCGACCGCCTTGATGGCGCCAGCACCTTTGCCATTGGCTTGGTGGCAAGCAGCGCAGTTGGCCGCATAAACTTTTTCGCCGCGCTTGGACAGGTCATCCAAGGCCCAGACCTTTGCCGGATCGTCTGCTTTGGCTGCTTGTTTTTTCTTCTCGGCACCCACCCAGGCGGCGTAATCGGTGGCTGAAAGAACCTTCACATGGATGGGCATGTAAGCGTGCTCTTTACCGCACAGCTCTTGGCATTGGCCATAGAAATCACCCGTTTTTTCAGCGCGGAACCAGGTGTCACGCACAAAGCCGGGAATCGCGTCTTGCTTGATGCCGAAAGCAGGCACCGCAAACGCATGGATCACGTCATTGGCGGTGGTGATGACACGGATTTTCTGTCCCACCGGCACCACCAGAGGGTTGTCCACTTTGAGCAGGTAATCATCGCCCATGGGCTTGCCTGCGTCGGACATGGCGCGCTGCGAGGAGTCGAGCGTGGAGATGTAGCTCAGGCCCTCACCTTCACCCTTGATGTAGTCATAACCCCACTTCCACTGGTAACCCGTGACTTTGACCGTCAAGTCTGCGTTGGTGGTGTCTTTTTGGGCCACCAGCACCTTGGTGGCTGGCAAAGCCATCAGGATCACGATCACAAAGGGCACGGCTGTCCACAGAATTTCGACAGACATGGAGTCGGTGAAAGTGGCTGGCTTGTGGCCCACCGATTTGCGGTGTTTCCAGATGGAATAGAACATGACCGCGAACACGGCCACGAACACCACGGTGCAGATGATCAACATGAACCAATGGAGCCAGTGCTGCTCTTCAGCGATCTTGGTCACAGGCGGGTGCATGTTGAGCTGGTTGACCGCAGGGCCTCCAGGCAAATCATTGACCGCATAGGCGGCAGTGGCCAGCCAGGCACCCACAAAAATGCCCGCGCGGGACAGCAGCGTAGCCAATTGATTGGAAATATTCTTCATGGTTCTCACTAACTTCCAAGACTCTGTTGAACTCACACTTTTGGCAAACTGAACGGGTCCAGATTGCCACCGGGCATCACGCCGAACGCAATGCCTTCCTGATTTCACGCGCCAGCACTTGCCGGAGCTCGGGACGAATAAAACGACCCACCTCAATCGAGCGCCCCTGGCCTGACAATTCAATCAGACTCAGATCTCCGGACTTGGGCTCTACCCTCACCCATTGGCGCTCGAATTCCGCCCTTTCCAGGCGACCGGCAGTTTCCAACTCCACCACCAGATTCCCCCCCTGCAGGGAGATCCATTCACCATCTGCAGCATGGCGGGCATAAGCCAAAAAGGCCAAACCCACCACCAAGACCTCAAGGCCCGCAAAGGCCAAAACCATGGCAGCGCCCTGTAACCAGAAGAAAACCCCGATACCCAGAGACACCGTACACAGCGAAAAATAAAGCCACGCCAACTGAACTGGCGTGATTGAACAATTGCGTTTCAGCCGCCAATGAATGGCAGGCCCAGAGACTTGAGCAAACTGATAAGCCTGATTTGACATCCGTCAACTTTCAATAACCTAACAAGCAACCCAGCAAACACTGCGGACAATCGCGGGCAGATTTTACCCGAGATCAATGCCGTTTTTGACAAATCTCAATCTTTGGCAGACATACCCCCAGACGATCGCAGCATATGCCTCATTTGAGACAAACCGATTTCGGTTTTCGCAGCCAACTTGGCCCGGGGCATCGGCTTCAATGCGTGGCCATAAACGATTTCAAAACGCAAGGAAAGTCGCCCGTCTGCCTGGGTTTGGGCCAAAGACATCAAAGCATCGGTCAGGGATTGCTTCCAGTCCCGGCCTCTCAAACCCGCAAAGCGGTGGACATGCAAATTTCGACCCAACTCACGCAAGTCCCCCAAAAGGGACTCTGGCGAAGCGTAGGTCAAGGTGATTTGCTCCATGTCCATGACCGGCTCCGCAAAACCTGCCTGCACCAACATATCACCCCAGTCGTGCATATCGGTGAATTCATGCGCAGGCGCAGGCCAGCCGGCACGTGCGTAAATTTGCCGCAACTCACGCAAGGTGTCCGGCCCCAAACACGAAAACATCAAAAAACCATCGACTGCCAGGGCTTGATGCCAGACCCGCAGCAGGCCTTGGGGATCTGAACAGGTGTGCAATTGCATGTTGGCCCAAATCATGTCCGCACTTTGCTCAGGGGGCTGCCCCACCTGTTGCCGGCGACCAGGGCCCTTGAACACTTGCCACCATTTGCTGGCACACAGCTGCTGCGCCTCTTGTTGATGCCTGGGTTGTTCACAGGCCAACCATGCACGGGCATCCGGGTAGCGCTGGACCAGTGATGCATGCGCCTTCACTCCCCCTCTGAGCGGCTCCCAATGGATCCACTGGCGTGGCTGCAGTTTGATGAAGTCCAGACTCTCTTGCATCCGCGAGGCCACTTCTTCATGCAACCAGGGGGAATTGACCGCAGACAAAGGCTTGGCCAACCATCTGGCAGCAGCCACAGGGTCCAAGGAAGGGGGGCAAGACACAGGAGGAGACATGGGTGGGCATTCAAATTCATGAGGCACTGGTGATGGGGGCCTCGCACCGCTGGCGGTCCATCAACCTTGATCATGCGGCTGGGGCTGAGTATATTGACCCGATGAAGACTTTCATTTTCGAAGGAAAGACTTGGCGCCGGGCTGTCCACGCGCTCGAAGGATTTTGGCGTGGCTTGCCCAGCCGGTGCGCCGTGTGTCAGGGCTGGCCACACAGCCCCTTGTGCGAGACATGCGTGAGCCAATTTGCCCAGCCCCAGCATCGCTGCAGCGGCTGTGCCATGCCCTTGAACCCCACCCAACAGCGCTGCCCAGACTGCCTGACCCATCCCCCACCCTTGGACTTGTGTCTTGCTGCCGTCCCCTACGCCTGGCCGTGGGTCGATCTGATTGCCCGTTTCAAGTTTCACGAGCAAGCTGCTTGGTCAAGCACTTTGGCCACCTTGATGTTGAGCACCCCCTGGGCCGAAGACACCCTGGAGAAGGCGGACTTCGTTTTACCCATCCCCCTTTCTCCGCAACGCCTGGCGCATCGTGGATACAACCAGTCATGGCTTCTGGCCCAAGAGCTGTGCCTGCACAAGGCGAATGCTCAATTGCTGTTGCGCACCCGCGATACACCATCCCAGCGGGACTTGCCCCGCTCTGAGCGCCTGGCCAATTTGAACGGCGCATTTGCGGTGGAGCCTCTGAGCGCGGCGAAGCTCAGGGGAAAACGTGTGGTGTTGGTGGACGATGTGATGACCAGCGGGGCATCCCTGCACTGTGCCGCCAAGGTCTTGCGACAGGCCGGGGTGGTGCACATCAGCGCCCTGGTTCTCGCCAGGACCGAGACCCGCCCTTTGAACTGACGCGCCTGTCGAGCTTCATGATCACCAAGGCACAATAGCGCCCATGTTTCATATCGTCTTGGTCGAACCCGAAATCCCCCCCAACACGGGAAATGTGATCCGTTTGGCCGCCAACACCGGCTGCACTTTGCACTTGGTCGAGCCCCTGGGTTTTTCAATGGATGACAAACACATGCGGCGGGCCGGACTGGACTACCACGAGTACGCCGATTTGCGGCGGCATGCCAACTGGGACCGTTTTTTAGCCACCGAAAACCCCACCGCTGATCGCATGTTTGCCCTGACCACCAAAGGCAGTCGGTCTGCATTCGGGGTGAGTTTCAAGCCCGGCGACTGGTTGATTTTTGGTGCCGAAACACGGGGCCTTTCACCTCAATTGCGTGAGCAATTCGCGCCTGCGCAACGCATCAAACTCCCCATGCGTGATGGACAACGAAGCTTGAACTTGTCCAATGCGGTGGCAGTGACCGTGTTCGAGGCCTGGAGACAAAACGGGTTTGGGGGCGCCCTTTCGGCGCCAGACCCTTCAGTTCAAGGGTAAATGCGCACCAAGGACTCGGCCGCGCAAACAGGCTTGTCACTGCCCTCGCGCTCCACGGTCACATTCCATTGCAACTGCAAGCCACCACTGTCAATGGGCGTGGCCGAATGCAACAGCAATTGCGCCCGCAATCGGCTGCCAACGGGAACGGGCGCCATGAAGCGCACTTTGTTAAGACCGTAATTGACACCCATGGTTTTGGCCAAGACATTGATGGTCTTGTCAAAAAACTGCGACAACAAGGACAAAGTCAAAAACCCGTGGGCAATCGGCGCACCAAAAGGACCTTGTCGGGCTCGCTCCTCGTCGACATGGATCCACTGGTGGTCACCCGTGGCTTCGGCGAATTGATTGACTTGTTGCTGGGTGATCTCCACCCAATCGGAGGTGGCGACTTGTTGACCTACACAGGCCGCAAGATCGGACAAAGTGGCAAAGGTTTTCATGAACGTGACTCTAGGGCGCGCGCGGCGGTTTACTTGTCCATGACGCGACACCCCATGATGCGTTCACCCAAGGGGCTGCCTGGCTTTCTCCTGGTCTCGCAGTGATTTCAATTCAGCCCGCAAGCGGGTCAGTTCAGCGCGGTAATTTTCGGCGTCTCCGAAATCGGCAAAGCCGTGGTAATGGGCATGCGCTTGCATCCTGCGGCGTGCATGCTTGATCGGGCACCAGTATTGCTCGGTCAATCCCACCACCTCACGGCCATAGGCCATCAGGCCGTTGCCATACGAACAGTACGCGCAGTTGATTTTTTCCAGCCAATTCAGGTAAGCCAGGTGCGTGCGGTCGTACACAAAATAATCCGAGCGCTTGACGTAAGGCATGCCACACAGGGGGAAACACACCCTTTGGTAAAGCGTGACCAAGGCATCGAGCAGCAGCATGGGCAAAAGCACCGGGTAAATGAAGGGCACACACAGCACATGCCGCCACTGCGCCATGAACACATAAGCGAACAAGCCCTGCTTGAAGCGCTTTTGCTGGGCCAGCACCTCTTGGTCAAATCGCACCTGGTGCTCTTCAAAGTCGGCCTGCCACTGCTGCCTGCGGCTTTTCGCTTCTTGTTCAATGGCAGCCTCCAGCTGCAGGATGCGGTCCAGAAATTCCTGAATAGGGGCATTCATGGGGGCTCCTTGGGCCAGCGCAATCGAAAAAAGGGCCAGTTCCTGGTGGCCATGCGGCCCCACCAGAACAAGGCTGCTTCTGGGATCACTCAGGACCTCTTGCCCACAGCCTGAGGGCACCATAACACCACCCCGGATCACGAACAGTGCACGACTGCGCACAAGGTGCGCCAGCGGCGTTCCACACCAGGTTTTCCGCATCCCTCAGAGAGGGCGTGCCGTGTTCATTGCCATCAACAATGGGCCTTAAAATCAACTTTTCAATCGATCTGCGCGGTCCATTTGACACTCCCCCATTCCTCTGCGTTGCCCAAGCACGTGGCCATCATCATGGATGGCAATCGTCGCTGGGCCAAAAAGCACTTCATGCCCGCGGGTTTGGGTCATGCTGCGGGCGCGCAGAGGGTGCGAGACATCGTCAAAGCCTGCGCTGAAATGGGCATTCCACAGCTCAGCCTTTTTGCCTTCAGCACCGAGAATTGGAAAAGACCCCCCGAAGAAGTCAGTGCCTTGATGAGCTTGTTCATGAGCTACCTCAAAAAAGAGATACGGAACATGAATGCCAATGGGGTGCGCTTGAAAGTCCTCGGGGACACCCAACGCTTTGCCCCTCCTCTTCAAGCCCTGATTGCACAAGCCCAGTCCGAAACAGCTCACAACCAGGGCATTACCCTGAACATCTGTGCCAACTATGGTGGGCGCTGGGATATGTTGCAAGCGGTCAAGGCCTGGCAAAAAATGCATCCGCACAGTGACCTTGCCGCATTGACAGAAGAGGCATTGGTGCCTTTTCTCAGCACCGCAGGCGCTCCTGAAGTCGACCTGCTGATTCGCACGGGCGGTGAATCTCGCGTGAGTAACTTTTTACTCTGGCAGGCGGCTTATGCCGAATTGTTTTTTTGTGACGAGCTTTGGCCTGATTTCAGCCCTGAAACCTTGCACAAGGCCCTGGTCTGGTTCGCGGGTCGAGACCGCCGATTTGGTTCGTCCGCCCCCATTTGAAGCCCTGTAAAGCTTTTGAATGGTCTGCCTCCATTCAAATATAACTTTGAATGGGGCTTAACAATGGTCCATGAGGGGCGCTGCGGATATTGCCGAAACGCTTGGATTGGCTATTCAAGCAATCAAAAAGGGGCTGCGCTCTCGGCCTTCGATCCATTTGGGGGCTTTGCCTCGACCTGTCCAGGTTTGCCCTGTCGCTGGATCGCGGTATTTCGCGGCGACTTTGCTCATGACTTTGGCCGCAACCGCTTTGCTCGCGCGGCCTGGAAACACATCCTGCACCGTCAAACCATATTCGGCCACCAATTCACGTACTTTGGTCACTGCTGCCGATATTTCATTTTGTCGGGCTTGCGCAATTGCCAATTCGAGTGCTTCACGCTGCTGCAAAAGTTCTTTGTAAGATGACGTCATGGTATGTCCTCATATTGAATAAAGCCGTGAATATACCTCAGAATAAACCACCCATCAGCTATTTGAATCTCGCAATCTACCATTTTCTGTATTTTCAAGAATAGATTTTCAATCATCAAAATCAACAATATATTTTGATTTATTCATTTTTTTCAGCAAGAACGGCCGTGGACAAGGCCGCTGCTGAGACCTCCCCCATAATGGGCGCATCCATTTATTTTTGAATGATCTATTCGCATGTCTTGTTATTGGATCGGTGATATTCAGGGTTGTGATGAGCCACTGGAACGCCTGCTGGATCTGGTCGATTTTTCTCCAAGTCGGGACCATTTGGTGATCTTGGGTGACCTGATCAACCGTGGCCCCTCCTCTTTGGCGGTGTTGAAACGCCTCATGGCGCTGGAGGGCAGCGTGCAATGTGTGTTGGGCAACCACGACCTGCACGGATTGGCTGTGGCCTGCGGCCAACGGCAGCCTGGTCGTCTGGACACACTGGACGAATTGATGCAAGCGCGGGACGCGATCGATTGGTGTACCTGGCTTCGCCATCAACCCCTGGCCCTCTCGACTCACGGCGTGCTGTCTGTGCATGCTGGGGTATTGCCCACGTGGACGCTGGCGCAAACCCTGGCGTTGGCAGGAGAAGTCGAGTCGGTTTTGCGTGGGCCCGATTGGCGGGATTTTTTAGGGCAGATGTACGGCAACAGCCCAGCGTCCTGGCTTGAGGGTCTGCAGGGTTTTGACCGTCTGCGGGTGGTGGTCAATGCCTTGACCCGGCTGCGTTTTTGCACCCCATCAGGCGAGATGGAGTTCAACACCAAGGAAGGGGCTGACCACGCCCCCGCAGGCTTCATGCCCTGGTTTGATGTCCCCGGACGCCGCACGGCCAACACCACCGTGGCCTTCGGTCATTGGTCCAGCTTAAGGCCAGCAGCGCGCCAGGATGTCTGGGCGCTCGACACAGGGTGTGTGTGGGGCGGCTGTCTCAGCGCCATGCGATGGGCGGGGGATGGCCCCCCCGAGCGGCTGCAAGTGCCTTGCCCACAAGTGCACAAACCCTTTTGATCCGGCTTTGACCACAGCGCTTGAAACTCACTTGCTGCGCAAATCCACCACGCGCTTGGCCTTGCCCTGGCTGCGCTCCACGCCGCCTTCGCCTTTGAGCTCGATCGCCACGCTGGAGCCAATGTAAACCTTGATCTCATGCTGCAGCTGCTTGGCGGCGGCCCGCGCTTCCGAACTGTCGGGCGACACGCCAGGCTTGGTTTCGACCCGCACGCTCAAATCGTCCATCGGGCCTGTTCGGGTCAGCACACATTGGTAATGCGGGGCCAACTCGGCCCGCTTCAAGATCAGTTCTTCGATCTGGCTGGGGAACACGTTGACACCCCGGATGATCATCATGTCGTCGCTGCGACCGGTGATCTTTTCCATGCGGCGCATGCTGGGCCGTGCCGTGCCGGGCAAGAGGCGCGTGAGGTCGCGCGTGCGGTAGCGGATGATGGGCAGTGCTTCTTTGGTCAGGCTGGTGAAGACCAACTCACCCATCTCACCATCGGCCACGGGTTCGCCGGTGTCGGGGTGGATGATCTCGGGGTAGAAATGGTCTTCCCAGATGGTGGGGCCGTCTTTGGTCTCGATGCATTCGCTCGCCACGCCGGGGCCCATGACTTCGGACAGGCCGTAGATATCCACCGCATCAATGGCCATGCGTTTTTCGATGGCAGCGCGCATGTCGTTGGTCCAAGGCTCAGCGCCGAAGATGCCGATGCGCAAAGAGCTGCTTTTTGGGTCGATGCCTTGGCGCTCGAATTCATCGGCAATCGCCAGCATGTAGCTGGGCGTGACCATGATGATGTTGGACTTGAAGTCCTGGATCAGCTGCACCTGGCGCTCGGTCTGACCGCCACCAAAGGGCACCACCGTCAGGCCCAGTTTTTCAGCCCCATAGTGCGCACCCATGCCGCCGGTGAACAAGCCATAGCCATAGCTCACATGCACCATGTCGCCAGGCTTGGCGCCACCCGCTCGGATGCTGCGCGCCACCACGGTGGACCAGACGTCGATGTCCTTGAGGGTGTAACCCACCACGGTGGGTTTGCCGGTGGTGCCGCTGGAGGCGTGGATGCGGGCACAGTTTTCCCGCGGCACGGCAAACATGCCAAAGGGGTAGCTGTCACGCAGGTCGGACTTGGTGGTGAAGGGGAACTTGGCGATATCGGCCAGGCTCTTGCAGTCGTCAGGGTGCACCCCAGCGGCGTCGAATTTGGCGCGGTACACGGGCGAATTGGCATAGGCGTGCTGCAGGGTTTGTTGCAGACGCTTGAGTTGCAGGCTGCGCATCTCGTCGATGCTGGCCTTTTCAATCGGCTCCAGGGGGAAGGCTTTTTGACTCATGAAAACTCCATTCGATCAGCTGGGGACCGAGCAAATCATCGGTCCCGATGTTATTCACTCCGGCAACACGGTGCCCGCAATCTGCGCGCTCTTGCCACGAAACAGGGCGATCACCTCGCCGTTCTGGTTGGTGACCTTCATGTCGTAAATGCCGTGGCGCCCGCTCAGGGTTTGCTCAATGCCTTCGCAAGTCAACACATCGCCCAGCTTGCCTGGTTTCAAGAACTCGATGCTGCAGCCCGCTGCCACCGCGTTCTTGTTGTAACTGTTGCAGGCAAAGGCGAAGGTCGAATCGGCCAAGGTGAAGATGAAGCCGCCGTGGCAAATTTGGTGGCCATTCAGGTGCAGCGCTTTCACGGTCATGCGCATCACGGCGCGGCCGGGCTCGCACGCCAGCAGGGTCATGCCCATGGTGTCTTTGGAGGCCACGTCCACGGCGAACATGGTGTCGCCCACTTGTTGGGCCAGCGTCTTCGGGTCGCGCATCATTTGCCTTTGAATTGGGGGGACCGTTTTTGCAAAAAGGCATTCACGCCTTCCATGTAGTCGTGCGTTTTGCCCAGTGCCGATTGCGTATCGCGCTCGACATTCAGGTGCGCATCGAGCGAGCGGATGCCCGCATCGCGCAGCAGGTGGCGCGTGGCAACCAGTGCTTTGGTCGGCATCACGGCCAGTTTGTCGGCGAGCGCCAAGGCAGCGGCCACGCAGTCATCGGCCACGTCCCAAATCAAGCCCCACTCCTTGGCCTTGTCTGCCGTGAGTTTGTCACCGGTCATGGCCAACGCCATGGCGCGTGGCAGGCCCAGCCGCTCCACCAGCAACCAGCTGCCACCCGCATCCGGGATCAGGCCGATTTTGCTGAAGGCCTGCACAAAGCTGGCGGTGGGCGCGGCAATGGCGATGTCACAGGCCATCACCACCGATGCGCCTGCGCCAGCCGCCACGCCATTGACCGCACAGATGACCGGCATGCGCAACGCTTGCAAGCGGCGTGTGGTGGGGTTGAAGGCATCGTGGATCACAGGGCCCGGGTCTGCGCGCTCGAGCAAGCCGGGGCCAGGGGTGAAATCCAGCTCGGACAAATCCAGCCCTGCGCAAAAGCCGCGACCTGCCCCTGTCAAAACCAGCGCTCTGACAGCCGGGTTGGCCTCGGCCTGATCGAATGCACGCCACAAAGACTGGTGCATTTCTCGGGTGAAACTGTTGAGCGCTTGCGGGCGGTTGAGGGTGACCAGCGCCACCGCGCCTCGCACTTCATACAGCACCGATGGGGTCGATTCGGTCATCTTGGGTCTCCTGAATCCGTGAATGTACCATTACCCGACCGCTCGGTTGGTTAATATTTTCCCGCATGCCAGTTCCAGAATTGACAGCTTGCATTGAGCCCACTTGGTTATAGTGAAGCGGTCTGTCCACCTCTTTTGGGAGAAGCTCTTGCGCTACGAAAACATCGAAGTCCGCGTCGAAGGCGGCAAAGTCGGCATCATCACCTTGAACCGCCCCAAGGCCCTGAATGCCCTGAACGGCCCTTTGATGGACGAACTGGGCGCCGCGCTCAAAGCCTTTGACGCCGACGAAAACATTGGCTGCATGATCATCACCGGCAGTGAGAAAGCGTTTGCCGCAGGCGCGGACATCGCGGCCATGGCCAAGTACAACTTCCATGAGGTTTACAAGCAGGACTTCATCACCCGCAATTGGGAAACCATCCGCAGCATCCGCAAACCCGTGATCGCCGCTGTCAGCGGCTTTGCCCTGGGCGGCGGCTGCGAACTGGCCATGATGTGCGACTTCATCATCGCCGCCGACAACGCCAAATTCGGCCAGCCCGAAATCAAGATCGGCATCATCCCCGGTGCCGGTGGCACCCAGCGCTTGCCCCGCGCCGTGGGCAAGTCCAAAGCCATGGACCTGGTCTTGACCGCCCGCATGATGGACGCCCAAGAGGCCGAGCGGGCCGGACTGGTCAGCCGTGTGGTGCCGCTGGACAAAATGATGGACGAAGCCCTGGGCGCAGCCTTGGTGATCTGCGGCTACGGCCAACTGGCCACCATGGCCGCCAAGGAGAGCGTCAACCGTGCCTTCGAAAGCGGCTTGTCAGACGGTGTGATGTTCGAGCGCCGCATCTTCCACGGCCTGTTCGCCACCGCCGACCAAAAAGAAGGCATGGACGCCTTCTTGAACAAGCGCGCACCGAATTTTGTGAACGGCTAAGACCTTCAGCGGGGCACTGAGGCTGGTTCGGGCTGCCAGACCAGGCGCTCGGGCGCGCTGAAGCACAAAAACCTTTTGTGGGTGGCCCGACCAATGGTGCACAGACCGATGCGCTTGGCCACATCCAGACCCATTTGTGTGATACCGCTGCGCGAAACCACCACCGGCACGCCCATCTGGGCCGACTTGATCACCATCTCGCTGGTCAGTCGCCCGGTGGTGTAAATCACTTTGTCATGGCCGCTGATGTCGTTCATCCACATCCAGCCAGCGATGGTGTCCACCGCATTGTGGCGCCCCACGTCTTCCACGAACACCAGCATTTGGTCGCCCTGAAAAAGCGCACAACCGTGCACCGAACCCGATGATTTGTAGGTGGTTTCCTGCAAGCGTATCGCATTGACCAGGCCATACAGCTGGGTTTGCGTGATGCGGTCTGGCGGCAAGTTGATCTCATCGATGTGCGCCATCAAATCGCCAAAGACGCTGCCTTGCCCACAGCCGGTGGTGACCACGCGCTCGGCGCTGCCCGGGACCACCACGTCCATCTCGGGCCGGGTTTTAACGGCCGCCACGCCGGGCTCGCCCACTTCGCCTTCACCGATGGACCAATCCACCGTGATCGATTCAACTTGGTCAACGGCGTCGATGAGGCGCTGGTTGCGCAAAAAACCCAGCACCAGGCACTCAGGCTCGGCCCCCAAGGTCATCAACGTGACCAGCTCTTTTTTGTTCAGGTAAATGGTGAGCGCACGCTCAGCGGGAATCTGCGCCGCTGATCGCTCTCCCCGTTCATTGATGACCGTGACCGACCTGGTCAAAGGGGCACGGGATTGGGTGAGGTGCGGCTTTTGAGAAGTCAAACTGACCCCTGCCCTTGACACGTGCCCTTCAGAATGTGGATCCATCGGCCTCAGCCCCGCCCGAAGCCAAAGCCTTCCGAATCACCAGAGGTCATTCGGACTTGTCGCTTTTGCCCGAAGAGAAATAATCAAAAACAGCCAAGCCCAAGCCCCCCACCAAGATCAGGGTGATGTCCAACTGGGGCAACTTGAAAATGTAGGGCAGCAGGAAGGCCGCCAACAGGACAAGGCCCAAGAGGCCGGTGAAGCGTTCAAGCGATTTCATGCCAGATTCCTTTTGACAAATTCAGCCACCAGCCAACGCGCAGAGCGCAGCAAGCGGGCATCGTTTTGGTGAGCGCCAACGGCCTGTACACCCAATGGCAAACCATTGGACAGGTTCATCAGCGGCAAATTCAGACTGGGCAGACCCGCAAAACTCCAAACGGTTTGCATGATCGGGTTGCCCGTTGATTCCAGCCCGAGAGGGGCTGTGCCCAGCGCGGCTGGACACAGGATGGCGTCATAAGTGGCGAAGTACTCGTCAAAAGCACTCATGACGTGGAACTGGCGGTCTTTGGCCACCAGGTAATCGGTGACCGGAATGGCCATGGATTTTTCGATGCGTGCTTGCAAAGGCTCACTCAGCTGTGAACGGCTGTGGAGCCATTCCTTTTGCAAACAAAAAGCCAGTTCGGACTCGTTGATGGTCGTCAGCCAAGGCGCTACATTGCGCACGATGTCGGGCAAGGCCGCATGGGTCACGCAGTCGCCCAGGTGGTCCACAAAAGCCTCATAGGCTTCGCGGGCTTCTGGGTCCACCTGGTCCCACCAAGGTGTTTTGACAAAACAAAATTTGGGCGGCAGTGGCGGCTCGGAGACGGCCACATCGTACAAACGGCGTGGGGCCTGGCGTGCAGTGGCCGCGTCATGGCCGTCGTCGCCCGTCAGGAGTTCGGCCACCCGGGCGATGTCATCCAGGTTACGGGCGAACACGCCCACTTCGTCCAGCGACGGCGATTGGTCGAGCACCCCGGTGCGTGGCACCAAGCCACGTGAGGGCTTGAAGGCATAAACCCCGCAATACGAGGCGGGACGGATGACCGATCCATTGGTTTGTGTGCCCAGCGCCACCGGCACCATGCCCGCGGCCACGGCAGCGGCCGAACCGCTGGAGGAGCCACCGGGCGTGTGCGCCGTGTTGTGCGGGTTGCACGTCGGGCCCGGGTGGGTGGTTGCAAATTCCGTGGTCACGGTTTTGCCGAAGATCACGGCACCAGCTGCACGCAAGCGCGATACCACGGTGGCATCCCCCACCGAGTAGCGGCCGGCATGGATGGAGCTGCCGTATTCGGTGGGAAAGTCCATGGTGTCAATGATGTCCTTGACCGCCACCGGCACGCCATACAAGGGGCCAGGCAAATGGCCCGCCATGCGATCGCGCTGCAGGTTGTCTGACTGCAAAGCCACCACCTGGTGGTCGCGGTGCGCGAATGCATGGATGTTCTGATCTGCCGCATCCACAAACTGACCCAGCTTGACGGTGAATTCCTCCACCGTTTCCTGACCATTGAGCAGATGCTCACGGATTTGCAGGGCCGTGAGTTCAGACACGTTGAGGGGATTGACGCTCATCACTGCTGCTTGAAGAAATCCGGGTTGACCACCGACTCGTCGTTGGGGTCACGCTCCATTTCCACCGACTGGTCGAAGAACACCTCTGGCAAATAGGTCACCATGGCCGGGAACACATAGGTCATGGCCAATGTGAACAAAATGATGTACACAAAAGGCATGCACCCACTGAAGATGGTGTTCAGTTGCAGACTCTTGGGTGCAACCCCTTTCAGGTAATAGGCCGACATCGCCATCGGCGGGGTCAGGAAAGCGGTCTGCAAGTTCACCGCGATCAAGATGCCGAACAAGATCGGATCGATGCCATACAAGGGCAGCAAAGGCAGGAAGATGGGCACGAAGATGATGATGATCTCGCTCCACTCCAAAGGCCAGCCCAGGATGAAAATCAAGAACTGTGACAACAGCAAGAACTGCAGAGGCGACAGGTTCAAGGCCAGCATGAAGTCCTTGACCAAATTCTCACCGCCCAAGTAACCAAACACCGAGGCGAAAGTGGCTGAGCCGACGAAAAGGAAACAGACCATGGCCGAGGTGCGTGCCGTGAGGTAAACCGACTCACGCAGACGCTGCCAAGTGAAGGCGCGGTAAACGATGGCCAAGATGATGCCGCCCAAAACGCCCATGGCGGCCGCTTCGCTGGGTGTCGCCAAGCCAAACAAAATCGAGCCCAACACCGACATGATCAAGACGGCCAAAGGCACAAAGGCCTTCAACACCATGACAATGCTTTCCCAGACGGAGTAGTCGTACACATCTTTGGGCTTGGGGCACAAAGAGGGGTTGAGCGTGGCCCGCACGATGATGTAGATCAGGTACAGAGCAGCCAATGTGAAGCCGGGGATGATGGCCGCGGCGTACATCTTGACCACCGAAACGCTGGCGGTGGCCGCGTACACGATGAGCAAGATGGAAGGAGGGATCAAGATGCCCAAAGTGCCACCGGCCGTGATGACACCACTGGCCAGTTTTTCGTCATAACCGGCTTTGAGCATCGCCGGCAAGGCGATCAGACCCATCAAGGCCACCACCGCACCCACAATGCCGGTGGCTGTTGCAAACAGCGTACAGGTGACCAGTGCAGCCACGGCCATGGAGCCAGGAACGCCTCGCAAGCCCACCTGCAAACTCAAGAACAATCTGTCCAGGATGTTGGCCCGCTCGATGATGTAACCCATGAAGAGGAACAAGGGTATCGATATGAGCACATCGTTGTTCATCACACTGAAGGTGTTTTGTGTGAACAGGTACAAGATGCGGTTGTCCCAAATCAACTGGTCGGGCATGTAATAGGCGTAAAAACCAAAGCCCATGCCCATCGCCATCATCGTGAAGGCGATCGGGAAGCCGAAAAAGATAAAGACAATAAACAGCCCCAGCATCAGCAGGGCGACAAATGGATCACTCATGATGGTTCTTTCTCGGCGTGCTGTTGCATCAGCACTTGTTCAAGTTCTTCGACGTCGCTGCCGCGCGACAACCACTCGCCAGTGCGGATGCACACCAGGCAACGCATGACCTCAGCGGCACCCGCAATCAGCAGCGTGACACCGGCCACAAAAATGATCGACTTCAGGGGCCAAACAGGCACACCTGCTGGGCTGTTCACGCTGGACTCCAAAATGCGCGTGCTTTCGTAGGCGTATTGGCCACCCGTGAACACCATGGCAAAAATGCCAGGAAAGAAAAACACGAAATACAAAGCCAAATCCACTTTGGCTTGCGTGCGGTTGGACCAGTTGCGGTAAAAGAAATCGCCGCGCACATGCGAGTTGCGCGAGAGGGCATAAGCACCTGACATCATGAACATGGCGCCATACAACATGTAACTCATGTCAAACGCCCACACGGTGGGGCTGTTCAGCACATACCGCATGAACACCTCGAAACAGGTGGATGCGGTCAGGATCAACACACACCAAGAAAAGGCGTGACCAATCGACTTGTTCAGGATGTCAATCCTTCGAATCCAAACTTCCATGCGACTTACCTCAAGACAGACAAAAACAAAGGCTGCCGGAAAAGATTCCGACAGCCTTCAGGATGGCTCTACGATCAGACGGGCAGTTTGGTTTTCTGCACGTGTTCGTAAGCCATGCGGTAGTTGGCTTCGTTGGTGAAGTGGTAGAAGCCCACGCGGCGTGACCAGGCCTTGAACGAATCGTTCACTTCCTTGAACATGTCGACTTCTTTCTCCAACTTGGCCGTGACCACGTCCCAAGCCGCCAGCTGGCCCTTGTAAACATCGGCGCTGGTGCGAGAAACCTGCACCTTGTGCTTGACGATCAGCTCTTGCAGATCCCTGGAGTAGTTCTCGTGCGCCAGGGCTGTGTTCGCTGTGGAGGCGGCTTCGGCGGCGTACTTCAGCACAGCCTTCAGGTCAGCGGGCAAGGCGTTGTACTTGTCCTTGTTGAAGATGATCTCGAAGAATTCCTGAGCCTGGTGGAAAGAGCCCATCGAGTAGAACTTGGCCACGTCTTGTGCACCAAAGCGCATGTCGGCGGTCGGGTTGTTGAATTCGAAGGCATCGATCACACCGCGCTGCATGGCGGGGACGATTTCGCCACCAGGCAACTGCGCAACGGCCATGCCCATTTCCTGCAACATGTCGGCAGCCAAGCCAATGGTGCGGTACTTGAAGCCTTTCAGGTCAGTGGCTTTCTTGGGTGGTGACTTTTTGAACCAACCGAGAGGCTGGGAAGGCATGGGGAAGGAGAAGAAGCCCACGACGTTCAGGTTCATCTTGGCGACCAGTTTGTCCCACAACTGCTGACCACCACCGGCCTGAATCCAGCTCAAGCCGATTTCGGGTGTGGCGCCGCTGACAGGGCCGGTGCCGAACAAAGAAGCCGATTTGTTTTTGCCGTACCAGTAGCCCGACACGTGGTGGCCACCGTCGAGCACGCCTTTGCTCACGGCATCGATGATTTCAAAAGGCTTGACCACGGCGCCGGCAGGCAGGTAGTCGATGCGCAGACGGCCACCCGACATTTCGTTCACGCGGGCGACGTACTGCTGGGCCATCTCGCTGAAAATTTCGTTGGTGCCCCAAGAGCCTTGCATCTTGAACACGATGGGGGCTTGGGCCACGGCAATCATGGGTGCTCCCGCCAAGGGCACAGCGGCGGCGGCAGTCGCTGCTTTGGCGAAGAAACGGCGACGGCCAGCTTCGGGCGCGTCGGCTGCTGTGCTGGGAAGATTTTGCTGTGCTTGGGTCATGGTTTGTCTCCAGTTGAACGTTGAAGCGTAAAAAAAAACTGATCAGTCACTGATTATGGGTGGTGCCAGAAAAATTTGACTAAGTGATAACCCTTGCATGTACTGTCATTTTTCTCAGTTCTGCATATCAAAATTCAATCCATGGTCAAGGGGCGTCGCGCAGCACCGCCTCAATTCGAACGGCACAAAACTTGAATTCCGGGATTTTTCCAAAGGGGTCCAAGGCCGAATTGGTCAGCAAATTGGCCGCGGCCTCCTGGTAAGCGAACGGGATGAAGACCGAGCCCGCGGGCGTGCCGTCATCCTGACGCAGTTGCAAATCGACCGAGCCACGCCTGGACAGCACGCGAATGGACTGCCCCGGCTGCAATTGCATGCGGGCCATGTCGGCGCCGCACATCGAGGCCGTGGCCGCAGGCTCCAGCGCGTCAAGCACCGTGGCGCGCCGCGTCATGCTGCCGGTGTGCCAGTGCTCCAGCTGCCGCCCGGTGATCAAGACCAGCGGGTACTCGGCATCGGGCTGCTCGTTGGCTGGGATCAAACTGGCGGGCACCAGCCGCACACGGCCGTCTGCGGTGGGGAAATGGTCATGGAAGACGATGGGCTGGCCCGGATCGTCGGCGCTCACACAGGGGTAAGTGACCGAGCCCGCGTTCAGGCGCGCCCAGTCGATGCCGCCAATGGCCGGGGCCATGGCCTGGCGCATTTCTTCGTACACCTGCGCCACGCCTTCGTGCTCGCCTGCGTACTGCCAGTTCAGACCCATGCGCTGGGCGATCTGCTGGATGATCCACAGGTCTGGTTTCGCATCGCCCGGCGGCAACACGGCCTGGCGGCCCATCTGCACCGTGCGGTCGGTGTTGCTGACGGTGCCGGTTTTCTCGGGCCAGGCGCTGGCGGGCAACACCACATCGGCCAGCCATGCGGTTTCGGTCAAAAAGATGTCTTGCACCACCAAGTGCTGCAAGCTGGCCAGCGCATGGCGGGCATGGTTCAGGTCCGGGTCGCTCATGGCCGGGTTCTCGCCCATGATGTACATGCCGCGCACCCTGTGCGGGTCGCTGTCCGGGGCCAAAGCCTTGTGCATGATTTCGACCACGGTGTAGCCGGGCTGGTCGTCCAGCTGCGTGCCCCAGAACTTTTCAAACCAGTCGTGCGCCGACTTGTCGCTCACCCGTTGGTAATTGGGGTACATCATCGGGATCAAGCCCGCGTCGCTCGCGCCCTGCACATTGTTCTGGCCACGCAGTGGGTGCAGACCGGTGCCGGGACGGCCAATCTGGCCGGTGATGCTGGCCAGCGCGATCAGGCAGCGCACGTTGTCGGTGCCGTGCACATGCTGGCTCACGCCCATGCCCCACAAAATCATGGCGGCCTTGGCGGTGGCGTAGGCCCGTGCCACTTCGCGGAGGGTGTCGGCTGCAATGCCGCACACCGCGCTCATGGCTTCAGGCGTGTAGTCCTTCACATGGGCCTTGAGTTCGGCCACGTTGTCGGCGCGCTCGCTCAAGAATTGTTCATCGCACAAGCCCTCGTGCACGATGACGTGCAGCATGGCATTGAGCAGCGCCACATCGGTGTCGGGTTTGAACTGCAAATTGCGCCAGGTATGGCGGCCAATGTCGGTGATGCGCGGGTCGGCCAGCACGATGCGGGTGCCGCGCTGGGCCGCGTTCTTCATCCAGCTGGCGGCCACCGGGTGGTTGCTGGTGGGGTTGGCACCGATCACGATGATCAGGTCCGCATGCTCGACATCGCGCACCGGGTTGCTCACCGCACCCGAGCCCACGCCTTCCAGCAACGCCGCCACACTGGACGCGTGACACAGGCGGGTGCAATGGTCCACGTTGTTGCTGCCAAAGCCGGTGCGCACCAGCTTTTGGAACAAATAGGCTTCCTCGTTGCTGCCTTTGGCGGAGCCAAAACCGGCCAAGGACTTGGGGCCGTGTTGCTGGCGCAAAGCATTCAGTGGCCCGGTGGCCAGCTCCAGTGCTTCGTCCCAAGTGGCTTCGCGGAAGACTTCGCGCCAGTCGGTTTGGCCATCCAGCAAAGACACGTCTTTGGCCACGCCCGCTTTGCGGATCAGCGGTTTCGTGATGCGGTCCGGGCTGTGGATGTAGTCCATGCCAAAGCGGCCCTTGACGCACAAACGGCCCTCGTTGGCTGGGCCTTCGCGCCCCTGGACGCTGATGATTTTTTCGTCTTTGATGTGGTAAGTGACCAGACAGCCCACGCCGCAAAATGGGCAGACCGAATCGACCTGGCGGTCCACTTTTTGCGGTCCCATATGGCTCTTGGGCATGAGCGCGCCCGTGGGGCAGGCCTGCACGCATTCACCGCAACCCACACAACTGCTGCCGCCCATCGGGTCGGCCAAATCGAACACCACTTGGGTGTGCGCGCCCCTGAAGGCCAGACCGATCACATCGTTGACTTGCAGATCGCGGCAAGCGCGTTGGCAGCGGTTGCACTGGATGCAGGCATCCAAATTCACGGCCATGGCCGGGTGTGACAGATCCGCGGGCACTGCCTCACGCTGGAGCGCGGCCAATGCGGGGCGCACCTGCACGCCAAGGTGCTCCGCCCATTGGCTCAGTTCGCCATGCGGCGCTTCGGCGCGGTCGTCCAGCCATTTGTGGCCCTGCTCGGGCAAATCGGCCAGCAGCATCTCCAGAACCATCTTCTGGCTCTTGACAGCGCGTTCGCTGTCGGTGCGCACCTGCATGCCGGGCGTGGCGCTGCGGCAGCAGCTGGGGGCCAAGGTGCGCTCACCTTCCACCTCGACCACGCAAGCACGGCAGTTGCCGTCGGGCACCAGGCCTTCTTTGTGGCACAGGTGCGGGATGTTGACGCCCAGATCTTTGGCGATGTTGAAAATGCTTTTGCCGGCAGGCGCTTCCACCGATTGGCCATTGAGGGTGAATTGAACCGTGCTCACGCGTTCACCTCTGCGCCCACTTCGTGCGGAAAATAGTCCAGCACACAGCGGATCGGGTTCGGAGCGGCCTGCCCCAGACCACAGATGGACGCATCGCCCATGACCTGGGCCAGGTCTTGCAGGGTGTCGGCGTCCCACACCGGACTCGTCATGAGTTGTGCGGCCTTGTCGGTGCCCACGCGGCAGGGCGTGCACTGACCGCAGCTCTCGTGCGCAAAAAAGCGCATCACATTCACAGCGGCCTCACGGGCGCTGTCGTGTTGGCTCAGCACCATCACGGCGGCCGAACCAATGAAGCAGCCGTGCGGCTGCAGCGTGTCAAAGTCCAGCGGCACATCGGCCAGGCGTGCGGGCAAGATGCCGCCACTGGCCCCACCGGGCAGGTAGGCATACAGCGCGTGCCCTTCGGCCATGCCGCCACAGTATTCATCGACCAACTCGCGCAAGGTGATGCCCGCAGGCGCGAGCTTGACGCCCGGGTGCTTCACGCGCCCACTCACGCTGAAACGGCGAAGGCCTTTGCGGCCATGGCGGCCTTGCGATGCAAAACGGTCTGCGCCCTGCTCCAGCAGTTCGCGAATCCAGAACAGCGTCTCGAAGTTGTGCTCGAGCGTCGGTCGACCGAACAGGCCGACCTCGGCGATGTAAGGCGGGCGCATGCGCGGCTCACCGCGTTTGCCCTCGATGCTTTCGATCATGGCGGACTCTTCGCCGCAGATGTAAGCGCCCGCACCCCGGCGCAATTCGATGCGCGGCAAGGCACAGGGCGGGTTGGCCTGCAATGCGGCCAACTCGTCGGTCAACATCACGCGGGCCTCGTGGTACTCGTCGCGCAAGTAGAGATAAACGACCTCGCAGCCCACCACGCTGGCGGCGATCAGCACACCTTCCAAAAAGCGGTGTGGATCGGCCTCCAAGCAGGTGCGGTCCTTGAAGGTGCCAGGCTCGCCTTCGTCGATGTTCACCGCCATCAGGCGTGGGCCGGGCTGGTTGCGCACGATGCGCCATTTGCGTCCCGCCGGGAAACCCGCGCCGCCCAAGCCACGCAGGCCAGAAGACTCCAAGACTTGCATCACCGATTCATGGTCTTTCAAACCGGCGGCCACTTGCAAAGCCAGTTGGTAGCCCCCGGCTTTTTGGTAGTCGTTGTAACGCAACGCATGGGGCAAGACCAAAGGCTGCGTGTGCTTCTTTGCCACCAGGCGGGTCACCTTTTCGGTGGTCGCCAGCGACACGGCTTGCTGACCCACTTGCGCCGCAGGCGCCTGCTCGCAACGGCCCAGACACGGCACGTTGACGACCTGCACCTCCCCCGACAAATCGCGTTGCAACTGGCGCAGCAAACTGTCGCTGCCCGCCAAGCTGCAGCTGAGGCTGTCGCACACCCGTACGGTGATGCGCGGCGCCACATCCTCGTCTTTCAAAATCTGAAAGTGGTGATAAAAAGAAGCGACTTCGAACACCTCGACCACCGACAAGCGCATCTCGGCCGCCAGCGCCACGATGTGGCGTTCGAACAAGCCATGGAAGTGGTCGTTCAGCACATGCAGGTGCTCGATCAGCAGATCACGGCGGTGGCCATCGGCGGGTGGCATGCCGATCAACGCCTGCACTTCGGCGCGGGCATCGGGCGAGGCCTGACGACCTTTGAGCTGGTTTCTAGGCTGGCGCAGTTGCTGGCGAACTTGGTCCAGGCCGATGTGGGTGGGATTCGCCATGCGAGGTCAATAGGTTTCGAGGTGCAAACGGCCTTCTTTTTTCAATGCCGCGCCCACGGTATCCCAATCGAGTCCGGCGTTCTGTGCGATGTCACGCAGCGCCAAGACCACGCCTTCCTCCATGCTTTTGAGGCCACAGACATAAAAGCAGGTGTTCGGGTCTTGCAGCTGAAGGGCCAAGTCGGCGGCACGCTCGCGCATGGCGTCTTGCACATAACGCTTGGGTTTGCCCACCTCACGCGAGAAGGCAAATTCGATGTCAATGAAGTCCTTGGGCAAGTTGTTCAGCGGACCGAAGTACGGCAACTCGGCCGGGGTGCGGGCGCCGAAGAACAGCATCAGCTTGCCCCCTTCGAACTTGCCGCTGGCGCGCAGGCGGCGGCGCCATTCGGTCATGGCGCGCATGGGGGCGCTGCCGGTGCCGGTGCAGATCATGACGATGTTGCTCTTGGGGTGGTTGGGCATCAGGAAGCTGGCGCCAAAGGGCCCGATCACCTGCACCTTGTCACCCACATTCAAATCGCACATGTAGTTGGAGCCCACGCCCCGCACTGGCTGGCCGTCGTGGTCTTCGAGCACGCGCTTGATGGTGAGCGACAGGTTGTTGTGACCGGGGCGCTCGCCGTTGCGGGGGCTGGCGATCGAGTACTGGCGGGCATGGTGTGGCTTGCCTTTGGCGTCCACACCGGGCGGGATGATGCCAATCGACTGGCCTTCAAGCACCGGGAAGGGCAAGTTGCCAAAGTCGAGCACGATGTGGTGCGTGTCGTAATCTTGCTGGCCGTCTTGCTTGCCCACTTCGGTCACACGCAGGTTGCCCGTCACGGTGGCGGTGATGGTTTTGTCGTGTGCCTTGGGTCCGTACAGGTTGGTATAAGCATGGGCCGCCGACCAAGGCGGGATGGTGGCGCCGAACTGGGCCGAGTTGAAGCCTGAGGTGACGGCGGTTGAAGCCGCTGATGAAGAAGAGGCGGCAGCTTGCACAGCGGCTTGTGCAGCTTCTTGTGCGGCAACAGCATCGCCACCCGTGTCACCTGTTGCTTCGGCCAGTTCTTCGGCACTGAGTTCAGCAGGCAGTTCGTCCCACTTGAGTTGCTCTTCGATGCTGTAGGCCTTGGCCTTGGGCATCATGCGCCAGTTGTCGATCGAGCCCGTGGGGCATGGCGAGATGCAGTCCATGCAACCGTTGCAGATATCGGCCTTGACCACGTAATTGAGCGAGTCGTGCGTGATCGCGCCCACGGGGCAAATCGCTTCGCAGGTGTTGCAGCGGATGCAGATTTCCGGGTCGATCAGGTGTTGTTTGATCAGCGTCGCTTCGGTGCTCATGTCTTGGCTTTCTTGTGTCTTCTTGGTCAGCGGTATGTCTTTGTTGTCTGCGTGGTCCGCAACGGTATGGCTGGGGGCCGGGCGCCTCATGCTGGGGTACCAGAAATCGGCGCCCGGCCCCCAGCCATACCGTCGCTCAGTGCCAGCTTCAATCTCACAAGTCTACTGGCAGCCTGGGCCTGCAGCACACCCATGTCATTGGAAGGGCAAGGGGCGGGTGACGATTTTCGGTACCCCGTCATGAGGAACCTGCCCCTTGCCCTTTCAATGACCGCCTCAACTCAAGGCAGCACCTTCAAACCACTGGCAAACCTGTAATCCTGTCACGTCAAGGACACAGAAAAAACCGATGCAGTTGACAGGGGAAGGGGCGGGTGACGATTTTCGGTACTCCGTCATGAGGAACCCGCCCCTTCCCCTGTCAACTGCCGCCCCCGCAATAAAGCAGAGACAGCAGTCAACTCAGAACATCAGTTGAAGCGGACGTAATCAAAGTCCACGGGCTGACGGTTGATGCCCATGACGGGGGGCGCGATCCAGTTGGCGAACTTGCCTGGCTCAACGCAGCGGCCCATCAGGCTCGCGACGTAGGCGCGGTCTTCGTTGGTCGGCAACCACTCGCCCACGTGTGCCATCCATTCGGCATCGCTCACCACTCGGCCATCGGGCGTGATCTTGGCACCGGCCAAGGAGCCGATGTTGCGGTGGAAAGCCTTGTGAGGGGCGGTCAAGGTGAAAGGGATACCGGCCTTGCTGATCACACGGTTCCAGCGCTCAATGCCGCCTTTGGAGTCGGTGATGTAGTCGTCGCGCAGCACTTCGTTCAGCGCGTTGAGCATCGGCACTTCTTTTTCGATCAACTTGCCATTCTCAACCGACAAGATCTTGTAGCTGTTGCCCTTCAAGATGTGGTCATCCGCACGCTTGCCCTCTTCGTAACGGCCCTTCAAGCCCGAGCTGTAGAAGGTTGCTGCGTTGGACGACTCGTCGGCACCGAACAGGTCGATGGTCACCGAGAAGTGGAAGTTGATGTAACGCTGGATGGTGGGCAAATCGATCACACCGGCAGCGCGCAGTTTGCCCACGTCGTCGGTTTTGAGCTGGTTCATCACATCCACGGTGCGCTGGATGGTGCGGCTCACGCCGGACTCGCCCACGAACATGTGGTGCGCTTCTTCGGTCAGCATGAACTTGGTGGTGCGGGCCAGCGGGTCGAATGCGGATTCGGCCAAAGCACACAACTGGAACTTGCCATCGCGATCGGTGAAGTAGGTGAACATGAAGAAGCTCAGCCAGTCAGGGGTCTTCTCATTGAAGGCCTGCAGGATGCGGGGGTTGTCTTCGTTGCCGCTGTTGCGCTGGAGCAAAGCATCGGCTTCTTCACGGCCGTCTTTGCCGAAGTATTTGTGCAGCAAATACACCATGGCCCACAGGTGGCGGCCTTCTTCCACGTTGATCTGGAACAGGTTGCGCAGGTCGTACATGCTGGGCGCTGTCAGGCCCAGGTGGCGCTGCTGCTCGACGGACGCTGGCTCGGTGTCGCCTTGCGTCACGATGATGCGGCGCAGGTTGGCGCGGTGTTCGCCAGGCACGTCTTGCCAGGCTTTTTCGCCGATGTGGTCACCGAAATGGATCTTGCGGTCTTGCTCGCCGGGGTTCATGAACACGCCCCAACGGTAGTCGCGCATCTTCACGTGGCCAAACTGGGCCCAGCCTTGGGGGTCCACGCTCACCGCCGTGCGCAGGTACACGTCCATGTCGGTGGAGCCTTCGGGGCCCATGTCGTCCCACCAGTTGATGAAGTTGGGCTGCCATTGCTCCAAAGCACGTTGCAAGGTGCGGTCTTCCGACAAATTGACGTTGTTGGGGATTTTTTCGCTGTAGTTGATACCGGACATGAGAGTCTCCAGAAATGAAAGCAACGGTGGGATCAAATTTCGGTTGCAACGGGGACCACCGGGCACCCCGCTGCACAACACAAAAACATCAAACGCGGTTCTGATCGAACTGGACTTTTTCGCCCTTGCCGTAAACCTTCAAGGCCCCTTTGTCGCCGACGGCATTGGGTCGCTGGAAGATCCAGTTCTGCCAGGCGGTCAGGCGACCAAAAATGCGGGTCAACATGTTCTCTTGCTGGGCAAAGCGCAGGTTGGCCTCCAAACCTGTCAGGGCATCAGGCGACATGGCAGAGCGCTCCTCTAGGGCCAGGCGGATCTCGTCACCCCAGTCGATGTCGTCCGGAGCTGCCGTCACCAAGCCCAAGGCCAGGGCAGCATCTGCGTCCAGCGCCTTGCCGATGGCGCCGCGTGCGGCTTCCATGGCGGGCACTTCTTCGTAAAAGCGGCGCTGCAAGCGGGTCTGGTCATTGACCATGGGGAAGAAACCGAAGTTCATTTCGTTCAACTGGATCTTGGGGGCCTTGTCTTCGTCATCTGGCAAGGCCAACATGTAAGTGCGGTCGGCACAGAAGGCCAATTCAGCGAGTGTGCCGACAAAACATGTCCCTTCTTCGACCAAGGCAAACAAGCTGCGCGAGGTCACATCCATGCGGGCGAGGGTGCGGCGCAGGTGGCCAATGGTTTCACGCACCAACCAGTGGTCCTTGTGGGCCAACAGTGTGGCGTCCGAGGCCAGCACGGCTTGGGCGTCGCCCGATGTCTTGAGCACCCAGGTGCCGATGTCGAGTTCGTTGGTGCGCATGTGAAGGATGGCGTCGTCGAGTTCACGCACCATCTGCAGCGGCCACCAGTTCACACCCGCGGCTTCGATGCCGGCGATGTCGGTGGGTTGTGCGCTCGATGGGGCTTTGACCGTGAAGGTGGCGATGCGCTTGGCACGGTCAATCTCGACCGTGACGTTGGCGTACGTCAGGGCCTCGGCCGCAATGGTGCGGTTCAGGGGCGTCAGCTGCACGCCCTTGGCGCCTGCGGGGCGGATGCTGGCAGCAGCCAGTTGGGTGGCGCGCGCTTTGACAACGTCCTTGAACACAGCCGGCTTGGCGATCGCATCGACCAGGCGCCAGTCCACGGCTTTTTGACCGCGCACACCTTCGACGCTGGTGCAGAAAATGTCGGCCAGGTCGTGGCGCACATGGCGCTTGTCGGTCACGCGGGTCAGACCCCCCGTGCCAGGCAACACGCCGAGCAAGGGCACTTCGGGCAGTGAGACGGCACTGGAGCGGTCGTCCACCAGCACGATGTCGTCACAAGCCAGGGCCAGCTCATAGCCGCCACCAGCGCAAGCACCGTTCAGGGCAGCGACGAATTTCAGACCATCGTGTTTGCTGGAGTCTTCGATGCCGTTGCGGGTTTCGTTGGTGAACTTGCAGAAGTTCACTTTCCAGCCGTGGGTGGACACACCCAACATGAAAATGTTGGCACCGGAGCAGAACACGCGGTCCTTCAAGCTGGTCACCACCACCGAGCGCACTTCGGGATGCTCAAAACGGATGCGCTGGAGCGCGTCGTGCAGTTCGATGTCCACACCCAGGTCGTAGCTGTTGAGCTTGAGTTTGTAACCAGGGCGGATGCCGGCGTCTTCATTGATGTTGATGGCCAGCGTGGCGATCTCGCCCTCAAAGGACAGCTGAATGTGTTTGTATTGCGAGGGGTTGGTTTGGTAATCAACCTGGAAAGCTTGCGTCATGGGGGTGTCTCCGTTGAGGAAGGTGGATTTGATTTCGGTCAAAAATGCATTTCACTGCATGTTAGATGGAATTTTAGTGCAGGCAACAACCACAAGCAACATGCACTTTAGTGCATTTCATAAGTATTTACCCTAGGAAATGCATTTTCCTTCCACACATCAGAGTGTCAAGTTCAAATGCTGGCGAATGGAAGCGCGCAAAACATTGAAAGCCTGGTCTTCGCTGCGGCCACTGGTGTTGATGGCCAGATCGGCTTTGGAATAAAAGGCCGAGCGCCCTTCGAGAATGCGCTTGAGGTCTTCCATGGCCTCACGACTGGCGGCCATGGGGCGCATGTCACCTTGCGCAGCCACGCGGCCCATGTGGTCAGCCGCATCGGCCTGCAGCCAGACGGTGGTGCAATGGGAAAGCAGCAAATTGAAGTTGGCCGAATCCGAAACCAGTCCACCGGGCGTGGCAATCACCACTTCGGGGTAGATCTGAATGGCTTCTTCGAGGGCGCGGCGCTCATAGCGGCGATAAGCGTTGGCGCCGTACAGATTGTGGATCTCGCTGATCTGGCAGCCCGCAAACTGCTCGATTTCTCGGCTGAGCTCAATGAAGGGGAAACCCAGATCATCGGCCAAACGCTGGCCCAGAGCCGTTTTACCGGCACCACGCAAACCGATCAGGGCAATGCGGTTCTTGCGCTCTTGCGCATTGCCACCTTCGCCAAACATCTCGCCCAGTTGCACGCGGGCGCGGCGCAGATCGGCCTCGCTGCGCTTTCCCAGCAACTCCCGGATCAGCAACCACTCGGGCGAGGTGGTGGTCACATCGCCCAGCAACTCGGCCAGCGAACACTGCAGGGCCTGCGCCACCTGCAACAGCACCAGCACCGAAACGTTGCCGGTGCCATATTCCAGATTGGCCAGATGCCGCTCGGACACATCGGCGGCCACCGCCACGGCGCGGCGCGTCATGCCTTTGCGCGAACGCAATGTGCGCACCCGCTCACCCAAAGCCTCCAGAAACGGGCTGCGTTTGGCTTCCGTTTCGGAGGGTTCCATCAACGTGGACTCTTGACTCGTCATGCTCGACCTTTGATTACAAGCAAGGGTAAACCCTTAATTTTCAAGCACCCCAAAACATGCACTTTACTGCATACTACGAGGCAAGCACAATAGTGCATCAACCCTTGTTTATACCGCCAACTGAACCACAAGAACAGTTTTTTGTTGCATGCCAAGGCATGCACATCCACACCCCACCTGAAAAGCCCACCATGACCACCGCATTGCTGCCCAATTTCTTCTCTGGCCGCTGGCAAACCGGCACAGACGCAGGCACGCCCCTGTTTGACCCGGTGCTGGGCACCGAGCTGGCCCGCGTGTCCAGCGCCGGCATTGATCTGGCCGAAGGCTTTGCCTTTGCCCGCGAGCAGGGCGGCGCGGCCTTGCGCGCCCTGAGCTACGGCCAGCGCGCAGGCTTGTTGACGAAAATCACCGAAGTGCTGCAAGCCCACCGCGATGCTTACTACGAGATCGCCACCGCCAACAGCGGCACTGTGGCCAAGGACTCGGGTGTGGACATCGATGGCGCCATTTTCACCCTGGGCTATTACGCCAAGCAGGGCGCGGCGCTGGGCGAGGCCACGCTGCTGCTCGACGGCCAGCGCATCCGCATGGCCAAGGACCCGGCTTTCCAGACCCAGCACATCCAGGTGCCGACTCGCGGCGTGGCGCTGTTCATCAATGCCTTCAACTTCCCCAGCTGGGGCCTGTGGGAAAAAGCCGCCCCGGCCTTGCTGTCGGGTGTGCCGGTCATCATCAAACCCGCCACCGCCACCGCCTGGCTGACCCAGCGCATGGTGAAAGACGTGGTCGATGCAGGCGTGCTGCCCGTGGGCGCTTTGTCCGTCATTTGCGGCTCGTCCGCAGGCCTGATGGACCAGCTGCAGGCCTTTGACGTGGTGAGCTTCACCGGCTCGGCCGAGACGGGCAAGGTCATCCGCAGCCACCGCGCCGTGACCGAGTTGTCGGTGCGCTGCAACATCGAAGCCGACAGCCTGAACTCGGCCCTGCTCTCACCCACCGCCACCGCCGACAGCGAAGCCTTCCAGCTGCTGGTGGCCGAAGTCGCCCGCGAGATGACGGTCAAATCGGGCCAAAAGTGCACCGCCATTCGCCGCGTTTTTGTGCCGCGCGCCTTGTACAAACCTGCGGCTGACGCCATTGGCGCACGCCTGGCCAAAACCACCGTGGGCAACCCGCGCAACGACACCGTGCGCATGGGCGCGCTGGTGAGCCATGAGCAAAAAGCCAGCGTGCTGGCAGGATTGGCCCAACTGAAAACCGAAGCCACTGTGCTGTATGACGGCAGCGCCGCGGGTCTGGTCGATGCCGACGCGGGCAGCGCCTGCGTGGCCCCGGTGCTGCTGGGCACCGAGTCGCCCATGACGGCCCAAGTGCTGCACGCGGTCGAGGTGTTTGGCCCTGTGTCCACCTTGATGCCTTACGACAGCATCGAAGAGGCCTACGCCATGATCCGCCGGGGCGAAGGCTCGCTGGTGTGTTCGGTGTACAGCGAAGACCCTGCTTTCACCGCGCAAGCCTCGGTCGAATTGGGCAGCAGCCACGGCCGTGTGCACGCGATTTCGCCCGACGTGGCGGCCTTGCACAGCGGCCAAGGCAACGTGATGCCCATGAGCCTGCACGGCGGCCCCGGCCGCGCCGGTGGCGGCGAAGAGCTGGGGGGCCTGAGGGCGCTGAATTTCTACCACCGCCGCACAGCGGTGCAAGGCAGTTCGCTGGCGCTGGACCAGTTGGCAACGCAAGGCGCAACTTTGTCCTTGTAAACCCCCTTCACAAGCCCCCAGCATTCCAACAACATCAGAGACTTCCGAGGAGACAAACCATGCGCCCCCTGACACCACCACCCGCAGACTTCAATTTCGCCCAGCACCTGATCGCCACCAATGCCGGGCGCGCGGCCAAAACAGCGTTGATCGACGATGTGGGCACATTGACCTACGGCGAGCTGACCGAACAGATCCGCCGTTTTGCGGGTGGTCTGCAGGCCATGGGCCTCAAGCGTGAAGAACGCGTGCTGCTGCTCATGCAAGACAGCAGCGACTGGGTGGTGGCTTTTCTGGGCTCGCTGTATGCGGGGGTGGTGCCCGTGGCGGTCAACACTTTGCTCACGGCCGAAGACTATGCCTTCATGCTGAGCAACAGCCGCGCGCAAGCAGCGCTGGTATCGGGCACTTTGTTGCCCACCTTGCAATCGGCCATGGACTTGGCCAAAAACGAAGTGCACCAAGTGGTGGTCTCGCGCCCCACCACAGCACTGGCGCAGGGACAGTTCAACATGGCCGATGTGCTGGCGCAAAACCCGCCCGTGCTGCCTGCACAAACTTTGGCGGACGAACCTGCTTTTTGGCTGTATTCGTCCGGCTCCACCGGCAAGCCCAAAGGCACCGTGCACAGCCAAGGCAACCTCTACTGGACCGCAGACTTGTACGGCAAGGGGGTGCTGAACCTGCAAGACAGCGACACCGTGTTCTCGGCCGCCAAGCTGTTCTTTGCCTACGGCTTGGGCAATGCACTCACATTCCCATTGAGCGTGGGCGCCAGCGTGGTATTGATGGCCGAGCGCCCCACCCCACAAGCCACTTTCAAGCGCTTGGTTCAGCACCAGCCCACCGTGTTTTATGGCGCCCCCACAGGCTATGGCGGCATGCTGGCCAGCCCTGACTTGCCCGCCAACAGCCAGGTCGCCCTGCGCCTGTGTTCGTCGGCTGGGGAGGCCTTGCCGCGCGACATCGCCGAGCGCTGGTCCGCGCATTTTGGCTGCGACATCATCGACGGCATCGGCTCCACCGAAATGTTGCACGTGTTTCTGTCCAACCGTCCCGGTGACGTGCGTTACGGCACCACGGGTAAACCGGTGCCGGGCTACGCGGTACAACTGCGCAACGAGGACGGCAGTGTGGTCACGGGCCACGACGAGATTGGCGACCTCTACATCCAGGGCCCCAGCAGTGCGCTGATGTACTGGAACAACCGCGAAAAGACACGCGATACTTTCCAGGGCATGTGGACCAAGAGTGGCGACAAATACACGCGTGACGCCGACGGTTACTACACCTACGCCGGGCGCAACGACGACATGCTCAAGGTCAGCGGCATTTACGTCTCGCCTTTCGAGGTCGAGTCCACCCTGGTGCAACACCCGGCCATCCTGGAGGCGGCGGTGATCGGCAAGGAAGACAGCGACGGTCTGACCAAGACCAAGGCCTTCATCGTGCTCAAAGCCGGTCAAAGCCTGACGCAAGAGGAAGTCAAAGCCTTCGTCAAGGAACGCCTGGCCCCCTACAAATACCCGCGCTTCATCGACTTTGTGTCCGAGTTGCCCAAGACCGCCACAGGGAAAATCCAGCGTTTTCGTTTGCGCGACATGGAGAAGGCCTGAGCCTCGTCAAGCGTTTTCAGGCCGGTCATCGCCCTGATCATTTTGGAGCGCCACGGGTGAACGACCCACCACGCGCATGATTTCTTTGTGCAAAGCCTGCTGGGACATGGGCTTGGAGACGTAACCATCGGCCCCCTCCGACAAGAACCGCTCCTTGTCGCCTGTCATGGCATGGGCAGTGACCATGAGCACAGGTGTGCGAGGTCGTCCCAAGGCCTCTTGCGCGCGCAACAAGCGCAAGGCGGTGATGCCGTCCATCACCGGCATCATCACATCCATCAACACCACATCAAAGCGCTGCTCGGCCAAAAGGTCCAGGGCTTGCTGACCATCGTTGGCCAGCGCGTAAGCAAAGCCCATGCGCTGCAACATGATCTCTGCCAGTTTTCGGTTGATTTCATGGTCTTCCACCAACAAGACCGAACAAACCTGGTGCCCCTCATGTCCACTGGGGGGTGCCGAAGACAAGGCAGGCTCTGCAGATTCTCTGTTGGCCAGCAAGGCGGTTTGAGCCTTTCGCACAGGCAAGGTCGCCACAAAAGTAGCCCCCATGCCGGGACGCCCCTCGGCGGCAATGTTCCCTCCCATCAGCTGAATCAAACTGCGCGTGATGGCCAAACCCAAACCCGTCCCTCCAAATGAGCGGGTGACCGATCCATCGGCTTGGGTGAAGGGGCTGAACAGCGCCTCCTGCCGCGCTGGATCAAAACCGATGCCCGTATCGACGATGCGGATGCGCAAGCGCCCCCTTTGGGGATCCGCTTCGGGCAGCCATTCAGTGTTCACGGTGACCGAGCCCTGTGCGGTGAACTTGATGGCGTTGCCGATCAAATTCGTCAGCACCTGTCGCATGCGCACCGGATCGAGCCACAACAAGTCAGGAAGGTCGGCTGCAGACTGGACGATCAGGTCCAGTCCTTTGCCTCTGGCCAGTTGTTCCAAAGACTTGGCTGTGTGTCGCACCAACTGCCCAGGACTGACCGCCAACATCTCCAGCTCAAGGGCTTTGGCTTCAATTTTTGAAAAATCCAAGATTTCATTGATGATTTGCAAGAGGTGATTGGCAGAGTCCCGCGCCAAAACCAAGTACTCTTTTTGCTGTTCTGGTTCAGTGGTGTCCAACGCCAGCTCGGTCATGCCCACAATCCCGTTCATGGGGGTGCGGATTTCATGGCTCATGTTGGCCAAAAATTCGCCGCGCATGCGATTGGCCTGCTCGGCCTTTTCTTTGGCCTCCACCAGCAAATCCTGGGCACTCTGTATGGCCGTGAAATCCTGCATGACGCCAATGAAAAAGTGCTCTTGGTCAAGACGGGTTTCACTGATCGTGAGCCTGACTGGAAACAGCGTCCCATCGCGCTTTCGTCCGCTCAACACACGCGGTTGATTCATGAGTTTCTTTTCACCCGTGATCAGGTACTGGGTGATGTACCCATCATCCGGGTGTCGATCAGAATCGGCCAAAAGAAAATCCACGCGCTGCCCCATCAACTCCTGCATCGTGTAGCCAAAGATGGAAGCTGTCGCATCGTTGCACTGCACGATTTTTCCCTGGGGGTCGGCCACCACAACGCCCTCGGGGACCGATCGAAAAATGCTTTGCAACTTGCTTTCACTCAAACGCAGGTTTTTTTCGACCTGTCCACGTTCGGTGATTTCTTCACTCAATCGACGTATCGCGGTTTGACGCTCGTCTGACAACATGCGAGAGGTCAACAAAGCCACCCGCATGCGGCGCAGCGACAACCAGACCAGCGTAAAACCCAAGAACAGCAGCAGCAGCAAAACAGCAAATGTGCGGTTCAACACCCCGGTGCTGGCCAATTGCCATTCCGTCACCGGCAATACGACCTCCAGGGCGCCACGCACATCGCCCACTTTCCATTGGGTAGATGGCGAGCCCGGGTAACTGTTGTGACACGCCACACAACTGGCCAACATCCTGTCCGCCTGCGCATACCGCAGCACCCGGGTGCCATTCATGATTTCTTCACGAACGAAAGGTTGATCCGGGTGCGTTTTCAGATGCTGCAAGGCTTGACTCTGAAAATCATCCAGCCGGCGCTCGGCCACTCGCCAAGGAAAAGGTTGGTCGCTGAACAAGCGCACCTGAGTGCCTCCATCCACTTTGGAGAGGTAATGACCCAGGTCGATGGTCATCGTGGCAGGCAGGGGCAATGCATCGTCCCGACCTTTGTATTCGTGCGTGACTTCGACACCCGCCTTGACCGCCCTCGGAACCAGCTCCTGCGTGTAGAAATTACGAAACTGAGTGACCGAGACAGCGTGGGTCTGGGCACTCTCTGCGGCGTACTGCTGCACCATGGCCTCGCTGGAACGGTAGGTGTAGAGCACCACCCACAGTCCCATGACAATCAACAACCCCCCCAGGCACTCCATGGGCCAGCGCTGAAGTACCCGCCGAATGAGGGAAGTTAGTCGATTTGGAAAATTCACTTTGCACCTTAATGTACAAAGTAAATGATATCAACGAATACCTAAAGTATCATTCAAAAGGGTTCGCTGTGATCGTCACCGGCCAGGCCGGCCAAGGCCTGCGGGGAGGCGCTCAGGTGTCCTTGCTGACCTTGATGGTGGGGAACTTGCTGGAAAAGTCCTTGGCCTTGGCTGCGATCTTCACGGCGACCTGGCGGGCCACCGCCTTGTAAATTTGGGCCACTTCGCCGTCCGGGTCGTTGACCACGGTGGGCTTGCCACTGTCGGCCTGCAGGCGAATCTGCATGTCCAGCGGCAGTGCACCCAGGTAATCCATGCCGTATTCAGCGGCCATTTTCTTGCCGCCGTCGGCACCAAAAATGTGTTCCACGTGGCCGCAATTCGTGCACACGTGCACCGCCATGTTTTCCACCAAGCCCAAAATCGGCACGCCGACTTTCTCGAACATCTTCACGCCTTTCTTGGCGTCCAGCAGGGCAATGTCTTGCGGGGTGGTCACGATGACTGCGCCCGTCATGGGCACGCGCTGGCTCAAAGTGAGCTGGATGTCGCCGGTGCCGGGCGGCATGTCCACGATCAAATAATCGAGGTCTTTCCAGTTGGTTTGGCGCAGCAACTGCTCCAGGGCCTGCGTGGCCATGGGACCACGCCAGATCATGGCGTCGTCAGGGTTCACCAAAAAACCGATCGACATGACCTGCACGCCGTAGTTTTCCAGGGGCTCCATGGTCTTGCCATCTTCGCTGTCCGGACGGCCTTCGATGCCCATCATCATGGGCTGACTGGGGCCGTAAATGTCGGCATCCAGCAGGCCCACCTTGGCCCCCTCGGCCGCCAGCGCCAGCGCCAGGTTCACGGCGGTGGTGCTTTTGCCCACGCCACCTTTGCCCGAGGCCACCGCCACGATGTTTTTGACCTGCGGCAGCAGTGCCACGCCGCGCTGGGCGGCATGGGCGGTGATCTTGCTCGTGACGTTGGCCGACACGTTGGACACGCCCGCCACACCTTTGGCCGCGGCAATCAGTGCCTGACGAATGCCGGGGATCTGGCTCTTGGCGGGGTAACCCAGCTCCACATCAAAAGACACATCGCCGCCTTCGACTTGCAGGTTTTTCAGGGTTTTGGTGGAAACGAAATCTTTGCCCGTGTTGGGGTCAATGATGGTTTGCAAAGCTTGCAGGAGTTGTTCGATGGTCGCCATGGGGTTCGAATGCTTTCTGAGCGGTCTGAGAATGGGGGGCAGTTTAACGACAAGCGACCCGGCACACCCTAAAATCGCCGATTCCCCCACAAGTAGCCCCACCATGTCTACCCCCACCGCGCCCCGCCAGCTTTTCGTCACCACCGCACTGCCCTACGCCAACGGCAATTTCCACATCGGCCACATCATGGAATACATCCAGGCCGACATCTGGGTGCGGTTCCAGCGCATGCAGGGCCATGCGGTGAACTTTGTGGGCGCCGACGACACGCACGGCGCGCCCATCATGATCGCCGCCGAGAAAGCGGGCAAGACGCCCCAGCAGTTCGTGGCCGACATCGCCGCGGGCCGCAAGCCCTATTTGGACGGTTTTCACATCCAGTTCGACAACTGGCACAGCACCGATGCGCCCGAAAACCACGAGCTGGCGCGCCAGATTTACCGTGATCTGCGTGACATTTCGGCTGCCGACGGCGGCTCGCTGATCGAGGTGCGTGCCGTGGAGCAGTTCTTTGACCCGCAAAAGAACATGTTCTTGCCCGACCGCTTCATCAAAGGCGAGTGCCCCAAGTGCCACGCCAAAGACCAGTACGGCGACAACTGCGAAGTCTGCGGCGCGGTCTACGCCCCCACCGACCTGATCAACCCCTTCTCAGCCCTGTCGGGTGCCAAGCCTGAACTGAAGACCTCGGAGCATTTCTTCTTCAAATTGTCGGACCCGCGTTGCGTGGACTTTTTGAGCCAGTGGACCCAAGACGGCAAGCTGCAGCCCGAGGTGGCCAACAAGGTCAAAGAGTGGTTTTCGGTACGCACCAACCCCGACGGCACGACCAGCGAAGGCCTGGGCGACTGGGACATCTCCCGCGACGCGCCCTACTTCGGCATCGAGATTCCCGACGCGCCGGGCAAGTACTTTTATGTGTGGCTCGACGCGCCTGTGGGCTACCTGGCCTCGCTCAAGAACTTGCTGGACAAGCGTGGCGAGGACTACCACGCCTACATGGGCAACCCCGCGCTGGAGCAATACCACTTCATCGGCAAAGACATCGTGACCTTCCACACGCTGTTCTGGCCGGCGATGCTGCATTTCTCGGGCCGAAAAACGCCCAGCAGCGTCTTCGTGCACGGCTTCTTGACGGTGAACAACGGCGAGAAGATGAGCAAGAGCCGCGGCACGGGCCTGGACCCGCTCAAGTATTTGAGCCTGGGCATGAACCCCGAGTGGCTGCGCTACTACCTCGCGGCCAAACTCTCGGCCCGCAACGAAGACATCGACTTCAACGCCGAAGACTTCATGGCACGGGTCAACAGCGATTTGATCGGCAAATTCGTCAACATCGCTTCCCGTTCGGCCGGCTTCATTGCCAAGCGTTTTGGCGGCCAACTTGGCCCCGTGAGCGCCGACGGCCAAGCTTTGCTGTCGGCCTTGCAAGCGGCCGCGCCCAGCGTTGCTGCGTTCTACGACCAGCGCGAATACGCCAAAGCCCTGCGCGAAATCATGCTGCTGACCGACAAAGTCAACAGCTACGTGGACCAAAACAAACCCTGGGATTTGGCCAAACAAGAAGGCCAAGACGCCCGCTTGCACGACGTGTGCACCACTTGCATTGAAGCGTTCCGACTGCTGAGTCTGCAGCTCAAACCCGTTTTGCCGGCTTTGGCCGCACAGGTCGAGGCCTTCTTGAACGTGGCACCCTTCACCTTTGCCCAAGCACAACAACTGCTGGGCGCAGGCCACCCCATCAACGCCTACCAACACCTGATGCAACGCGTCACCCCCGAGCAACTCGACGCTTTGTTCGAGCCACCAGCGGTGGTGGAAGAAAAAGTCATGCCCGGTGGTGAGGACATCGCCCCCACCATCGGCATCGACGACTTTGTCAAAGTCGATTTGCGCATCGCCCAGATCGTCAACTGCGAAGCCGTGGAGGGCTCGGTCAAGCTCTTGCGACTGACGTTGGACGTGGGCGAAGGCCGTATGCGGAATGTCTTTTCAGGCATCGCCAGCATGTACAAGCCGGAAGACTTGGTGGGCAAACTCACCGTGATGGTGGCCAACCTGGCCCCGCGCAAGATGAAGTTCGGCGTGAGCGAAGGCATGGTGCTGGCCGCCAGCCACGCCGATGAGAAGACGGACGCCGGCATTTACGTGCTTCACCCTTGGCCCGGCGCCAAACCCGGCATGCGCATCCACTGAGGCGCAACCCCGGAATAACCCTAGACGACCGAGGAGTAACATCCCCGGCATGTTCCCTGGTTTACCGCCACTGGCGCCCTTTCGTCCCCGACTGCTGCAAGACCTGCGGGGCTACACCCAACAAAAATTCGCGCTCGATGTGGGTGCTGGTGCCACGGTGGGCATCGTGGCCTTGCCTTTGGCCATGGCTTTTGCGATCGCCAGCGGCCTCAAACCCGAAGCGGGTTTGTGGACGGCCATCATCGCGGGCTTTTTGATCTCGGCCTTGGGCGGCACCTCGGTGCAAATTGGTGGTCCGGCAGGTGCCTTCATCGTCATCGTCTACGGCATCGTCGAACGCTACGGCTTGGCCAACCTGTTGATCTCCACCGTCAGCGCGGGGGTGCTGCTCTTCCTGCTGGGCTGGTTGCGCTTGGGCACCTTGGTGCGCTATGTGCCGGTGAGTGTGGTGATTGGTTTTACCAACGGGATTGCTGTCCTCGTGGGCCTCTCACAGCTGCGCGATGTCATGGGCCTGCAGGTGGACAAAATGCCGGCCGACTTCTTCAGCCAAATCGGCACGCTGGTCAGCGCCATCGGCAGCTTCAACCCCTATGCCTTTGGCTTGGCCATGGTGAGTGTGCTGGGCTTGTTTCTGTGGCCGCGCTTGTGGGCGGTGGACTCGCAGTTTCGCAAGCAGATCGACAACATCCAAGGCATCAGCGCACTCAAGGCCACGTCACGCCTGCCGGGCCCGGTCATTGCGCTGATCTCCTTGTCCTTGTTGGCTTGGGTGCTGAGCCTGCCGGTGGAGACCATCGGCTCCCGCTTTGGCGGCATCCCCAAAGGCTTGCCGGTGTTGCAGTGGCCCGCCTTTTCATGGGAAACCGTCAAGCAACTGGTGGTCCCCACGATGACGATTGCCTTGCTGGGCGCGATCGAGTCGCTCCTGTGTGCACGCGTGGCCGACCAGCTGAGCGACACGCCCAAACACGACCCCAACCAAGAGCTCATGGCGCAAGGGATTGCCAACACCGTGGTGCCGTTTTTTGGCGGCATGCCCGCCACCGGCACGGTGGCCCGCACGGTGACCAACATCCGAGCAGGCGCGGTCTCACCCGTCGCGGGCATCGTGCACGCCGCGACCCTGGCCGCCGTGGTCTTGCTGGCCGCGCCCTTGGCCATGCACATCCCATTGGCGGTGTTGGCCGGTGTGTTGCTGTTCGTGGCCTGGAACATGGGCGAATGGCGCGAATTCGCCCGCCTCAAACAGTTCAGCAACCACTACCGCATCATGCTGCTGTCGACCTTTGTCCTCACCATCGTGTTCGACCTGACCGTGGCCGTGGAACTGGGCATGGTCTTGGCCATCGTGCTCTTTGTGCGCCGCCAAAGCGCTTTGTTCAGCGCCGACATCGATGAGCATCAGAAGCAACGCATCGAAGGCCGTTTGTATGGAGCGCTGTTTTTTGGCTCAGTGGCCAAACTCGATGCGCTGCAGCACGCCGCCGATACGGCGAACGACGCACTCGTGATGCGCTTGGACGCGCGCCAGCTGATTTCACTGGACACCTCTGGGCTGGATGCTTTAGAACAATTGCAGCGCAGCCTTGGCAAACACGGCGGCCGCTTGGTGCTGCGTGGACTGCAGGCCCAACCACGGTCTTTGCTGGAGCGTTCGGGTTTTGCCCAGCACATTGATCTGGAAGACTGAAACCAGGGTCACAAACAGGTTGGTGCACAAAACATCCAGCCACCGAAAAAGCCAATCCAGCGAAGCCCTGACCCCTTAAAATGGCGGTTTTGCCCAACAGGCCTGCCATGTTCCCTTTTGCCCGCCCGCATTACACCTCTGACACCACCCAGTTCCTGGAACGCCTCAAAACCGAGCATCCCGAGTTGGAAGCACAGCAACGCCAAGGCCGCGCCTTGTTGTGGGACACCGGCATGGACGCGCAATTTCAGGCCAACGCCAAGGCCGCGCGCGTGCCTCAACAACCCTACGTCTACCAAACCAAGGCTTGAGCCAGCAGGCCCTGGCATGAGTTCTGCCCTTCCCGAAAACGACCTCTCCCCAGAAGGTGTGGAGGCGTCTCTGCCCGTGGTGGTGGACAACGTGGCCGTGGCACGCCTGTATGGCGAGCCGCTGTTTTCCATGCCTCGGGATTTGTACATCCCGCCAGACGCACTGGAAGTTTTCCTGGAAGCCTTTGAAGGCCCCCTGGACTTGTTGCTCTACCTGATCCGCAAACAGAATTTCAACATCCTGGACATCCCCATGGCTGGCGTGACACGCCAGTACCTGAGCTATGTGGATGAAATCCGCCTGCACAACCTGGAGTTGGCCGCCGAATACCTGCTGATGGCGGCCATGCTGATCGAAATCAAGTCACGCATGCTGCTGCCGCCCAAACGGGCGGCCGATGGCGAAGAAGCCGAGGACCCCCGTGCTGAACTGGTGCGCCGCCTGCTTGAATACGAGCAAATGAAGCTCGCTTCGATGGCATTGAACGCGATTCCGCAATACGGACGGGATTTTTTGCAGGCGCAGGTTTATATGGAGCAAAGTCTGCAGCCGCGTTTTCCGGATGTCAGCATGGACGAATTGCAATCGGCCTGGCGCGACATCCTCAAACGGGCCAACCTGGTGCAGCACCACAAGATCAGCCGCGAAGAACTCAGCGTGCGCGAACACATGAGCATCGTGCTCAAACACTTGCAAGGTCGCAAATTTGTCGAATTCGAACACTTGTTTGACCCCAGCTTGGGCACCCCTGTCTTGGTGGTGACCTTCATTGCCCTGCTGGAATTGGCCAAAGAAACCCTGATCGAAATTACCCAAGCGGAAGCTTTTGCGCCCATCTACGTCAGACTGGCTTACACACCCCATTGATCGGGCGCCTTGCCCCGACCCCGAAAGCCTCGCCCATGACCGCATCCACCGTCACACCGTACGGCACCCTGCCACCGGCTTCGCCCGTGGCCGCGCGCAAACCCATCAGTCTGCCCCGCCTGAACGAAATGCGAGAGCGGGGTGAAAAAATCACCATGCTCACGGCCTACGATGCCACCTTTGCCGCGGTCGCAGATGCCGCTGGCGTGGAGTGCATTTTGGTTGGCGACTCCCTGGGCATGGTGTGCCAGGGATTGCCCAGCACCGTGGGGGTGAGTCTGGACACCATGCGCTACCACACCGAAAGTGTGGCCCGTGGTGTTCGGCGTGTACAAGGCACCAGCTGGATCATCGGCGATTTGCCCTTTGGCAGCTATCAGGCGTCTCGCGAACAAGCCCTGCACAGCGCCACCGTGCTCATGCAGGCAGGTGCGCACATGGTCAAGCTCGAAGGTGGCGGCTGGACCACCGAGACGGTTCGGTTTTTGGTCGAACGGGGCATTCCGGTCTGTGCCCATCTCGGTCTGACCCCGCAAACCGTCCACGCCTTGGGCGGCTACCGCGTTCAGGGCCGGGGCGACACAGCGGACAAATTGCGCCAGGAAGCCCTGGCTCTGCAAGACGCAGGCGCCAGCATGCTGGTGCTGGAAATGGTGCCTGCTGCGCTGGCTGCCGAGCTCACCCTGGCCCTGACTCGCTGCCACACCATCGGCATTGGTGCGGGCAAGGGCACCGCAGGCCAGGTCTTGGTGATGCACGACATGCTGGGCATCAACCTGGGCAAGAACCCCAAGTTCGTGCGCAATTTCATGGTCGGCCAAGGCAGTGTGCTCGAAGCCATGAGCGCCTATGTGCATGCCGTCAAGGACGGCAGCTTTCCTGACAACGCCTTGCACGCCTGGTAAAGGCCATTTCTCTCATGCTCATCGCCCGATCGATCGCCGAACTGCGCCAGCACCTGGCCCCCTGCCATCGCCCCGCTTTTGTGCCCACCATGGGCAACCTGCACGCCGGTCATATCCAGCTGATCGAACACGCCAAACCTCAGGGCGACTGCACGGTGGCCAGCATCTTCGTGAACCGTCTTCAGTTTTTGCCGCACGAGGACTTTGACAGTTACCCCCGCACCTGGGAGGCCGATTGCGACAAACTGCAGGCAGCTGGCTGCGATGTGCTGTTTGCACCGCGCGAAATTGACCTTTACCCGGAGACCCAAACCGTCAAGGTGCACGCCGACCCGGCGCTGGGCGACATCCTCGAGGGCGAATTTCGGCCCGGGTTCTTCACAGGGGTCTCCACGGTGGTCATGAAACTTTTCATGAGCGTGTTTGCAGGCAAATCTCAGGGTGTGGCGGTGTTTGGCAAAAAAGACTACCAGCAGCTCTTGGTGATCCGGCAAATGGTGCGCCAGTTTGCCCTGCCGATTGAAGTGACGGGGGTGAACACCTGCCGCGCCGAAGACGGGTTGGCTCTGAGCTCGCGCAACGGCTACTTGAGCGCCTCTGAACGAACCGAAGCCTTGCAACTGAGCCTGGCCCTGCGCGCCTTGGGCCGCGATGCATTGGCCGCCACCCACGCCCTGGCTGCTCAACTGCCCCATCTGGAGGCCAAGGCCATGGAAGGTCTGCGCCAAAGGGGTTGGCAACCCGACTACCTCACCGTCCGTCGTCGCCACGACCTGCAAGCGCCTCAAGCCGGTGATGCTCTGGTGGTGTTGGGTGCAGCGAAGTTGGGCACCACCCGCCTGATTGACAACTTTGAAGTTTGAAGTTTGAAGGACCGCAAGTCTCAGTGGCTGCGACCGCTTCTGAACATGCCGTGTGTTTTGCGGCTGAGCACGCCTTGCGCGGCCAACTTGTTCATCGACGGACTGGCATGGGCATGGGTGATGGCCATGCCCAAAGCATCGGCGGCGTCTTGTCGGGGCAGCACGGGCAATTGCAACAGGCGCTTGACCATTTCCTGAATCTGCGATTTGGCGGCGCGGCCGTGTCCAGTCACCGATTGCTTCATCTGCAAGGCGGTGTATTCGGCCACCGGCAGGCCGCACGAGACCAACGCCGTGACGCAACAGCCACGGGCCTGGCCCAAGAGCAAGGTGGCTTGCGGGTTGATGTTGACGAACACGATCTCCACCGAAGCCACATCGGGTTGGTAGCGCTCCGTGATTTCCCGTATCCCGTCGTAAATCACTTTGAGCCGAGCGGGCAAATTGCCCATTTCTTCCCGGGTCGTTTCGATCACGCCACTGGCCACGTATTGCAAACGGGAACCGGTGATGTCAATCACGCCAAACCCCGTGGTTTGCAAGCCAGGGTCGATCCCCAAAATGCGCAAAGGTGAAGGCGTGGCTGTGGTCAGGCTCATGGCAACACCACATCGTTCATGCGGCCCATGATGGTCTCTGCACGCTGAGCCAAGTAGGGCGACTGGGGCAGTTTTTCAAAATGGCGCGGCCGGGGCAACATGACCGCGAGACGGGCTGACTCCCATGCACTGAGTTTGACCGCGCTCTTGCGAAAGTAATGCTGCGCTGCCGCTTCAATGCCAAAGACGCCCTCACCCCACTCGACATTGTTGAGGTAGATTTCCAGAATGCGTTTTTTGCTCAAGAAAATCTCCAGGGTCAGCGTCATCAGCAACTCCTGACCTTTGCGCACCAAGGTGCGTTCGCCAGACAGAAAAAGGTTTTTGGCCAGTTGCTGGGTGATGGTCGAGCCTCCAACGATTTTCACCGCAAGCGCTTGGTCGGGCTGCTTTTGGGCACGCTTTTCAGCTTGGGCTTTGGCTTTGGCATTTTTTTCCCAGGCGCTTTCCAGCGATTGCCACCACACGCCCTGATGCTGAATGAATGCGGCATCCTCCGAGGCCACGACTGCACGCTGCAGTTTGGCGCTCATGTCGCGCCATGCGATCGGCTCCTGGCGCCACGGCAATTGCCCCTGGCGGGTCACAATTTGCCAGGCCTGTGAGCGCTGGAAAGTGGTGGACTCAGGCATGACCCAGTTCATGCTCGCTATCCGCAATACAAAAAACAGCTGCAAGCCCAGAAAGGCCAAGAGCAGGAGCATCAACCAACGACCCAATGCACGCATGGCTCAGGCGGACAAGTCCTGCGGGCTGTCGCTGAGGTCGACCGCAATGGTCACCGGGCCTGCTGGCAGGTTGTCCTCGTCTTCGCTGTCTTCGGCCTCCATCAACGCTTGAGCATCGGCGTCCAAATGCTCGGTCACGGTCCCGCGCACATCCAGCGCCATCAGGTCCACCTCGGCCAATTTGACGCGCACGCGCGCGCCACGCGGCAGGCTTTGCGCGCCCATCACGCTGAACATCAAGGGCAAGGTGTCAGCGCGCACCAGCCAGATGCCGCCCCCCATTTCCTTGACCAGACTGGCCTCGAGCTCCTCGATGCCTTGCTGCTGCACATGGCGCAGGGTCCAGTAGCGCTCCATGCTGGACTGCACACTGTTGTAGGCGCTGTAAGCCGCGTCAAAGCCACTGATGATGGAGAACAACTCCGCGTCTTTGGGCTTGAAGGGCGCGGCCAAAGCGGCCGTGGCACCGTGGCGTGCACAGGCGATGATTTGCCACTGGTTCACCAAGTCGGTGTAGCGGCGCAGCGGCGAAGTGCTCCAGGCGTAGCTGGGCACGCCAATGCCCGCATGCGGCAGTGCCTTGGTGCCCATGCGCACCTTCACGCCCGGCGCCATGCTGGCCTGGCTGCGGTAGATGCCAGGCACGCCCAACTGGGCCAGCCACTGGCCCCAGGTGCTGTTGGCCAAAATCATGGCTTCGGCCACCATCAAATCGAGCGGTGCACCGCGCTTGCGCGTGCCAATCAGCACGGTCTCTTCGCCCGTCGGGGGGGTGTCGTTGCTGGGACGATCGAGCTTGAAGCTGTAGTCGGGTCGGTTGAAGGTCTCGGGCTTGCCGCGCACCACTTCGCGCCGCGCTTTCAGGGTCTGGGCCAGGCGCCAGAAAAAGCCCAGCGTGGCGCGGCTCACCGGCACATCGGCATGGTCGCTCTGGTCCTCGCCTTCGAGCCACTCGCGGGTGATGCGCTCATCGAGCTGGTCATGCCGCAGATTGACCAAAATCGGCACCCTCTCCAGCCGGGTTTCGCTGGCTTGCACTTCGAGCGTGTCTTCGCTGAACGTCACATACAAGGACACAGCGGGACAATCGCGCCCTTCGGTCAAGGTGTAAGCCTGCACCACGCTGTCGGGCAGCATGGTGATTTTGTAGCCGGGCATGTAGACGGTGGACAGGCGCTGACGACCCAATTGGTCGATCGGACTGCCCGGCGTCAGGGCCAAGCCGGGTGCGGCGATGTGGATGCCCACGGTGACCGTGCCCGTGCCCAGCCCTTGCAGGGACAAGGCGTCATCGATCTCGGTGGTGTGTGAATCGTCAATCGAAAAAGCCTGCACCGGGGCCAGCGGCAAGGCATCTGTGATGGCCGGGGCCTGCAGCGCAGGAAAGCCTGTGCCCTTGGGGAAGAGGTCGAACAAAAAACGCTGCCAATGAAAATCCCAGGCCGAGGCGATGGCCCCGGCGCTTTGAAGCAAAGCCAAAGGTGCGGTCTGGCTGCTCTTGCTGGCTTCGACCACCGCCTTGTATTCGGGGGCGTTTTTGTCGGGGCGAAACAGGATTTTGTACAGCTGCTCACGGATCGGCTCGGGGCATGATCCGCCCACCAATTCAGCCGACCAGGCTTCGATCAGGGCCTGCACCTGCTTTTTCTTCTCGATCGCCAACAAGGCCTGCTGAACGATCTCGGCCGGGGCTTTCTTGAAGCGGCCTTTGCTGCCCCCCCGGCGAAAGTAGTGCGGCGCTTCGTGCAGACGCAGCAAAGACGCCACTTGCTCCACGGTGCTGGCGTTGGTGCTGAAATAGTCTTTGGCCAGGTCGCCAAACCCGAACTCCTCGTCGGGCGCGCATTCGTAAGCCAGTTCCAACTCGATGCTCTGGCTCAATGCGGCGGCATCGCTGAGCAAGTTGGCCGGGCTTGGTTTGTCAAATTTGAGCAACAAGTGGGCCGACTTGACTTTGACCCGTTTGCCCGAGTCCAGTTCGACCTGCGCAGAGGCCTCGGCTTCGGACATGATCCGACCGGCCATGAATTTGCCGGCATCTTCAAATAATACGTACATGGCCGGATTTTCCCATGCCACCCGACCATTCGGCCCGCCGGGCTTCAAGCCAGCTTCAGAAATTCAAGGATTTGCGGCAAGTACATCTCGAAATCGCTCAGGGCATGGTCGCTGCCCTCGATCAGCCGCACCTGGCCCGCCTGATGGCGGGCGAACATTTCGTGCCAGTCCAGCACCTCATCGCCTTGGGCGATCAAAGCCAGTGTATCGGGCGATGTTGGCAAGGGCTGACTTTCCAGTTCCAGCAGCTCCTGCACATAGCCAGGCTCAAAAAAAATGCGTTGGGCAGGGTCGTGCCAGACCGGGTGTTCGCCAATGTGACGGGCCAGATCGCGCGAAGGGCGCACAGCCGGGTTGATCAGCACCGCCGGACAGCTGAGGTGGGCCGAGAGCCATGCGGCATAAAAACCGCCCAGCGAGGAGCCCATGACCGCCATCTGATCGCGCGGCCAACAGGCCACCCCGTGCAGCAGCATGTCGATGGCTTGCCGAGGGGAGGCAGGCAATGGCGGACACCACCAGGTGACTTGGGGGTGTTGCGCCTGGATGCAACGGGCCATGGTTTGCGCCTTGACCGATTGAGGCGATGAACGAAAACCGTGCAGGTACAGCAGGTGTGTCTTGACCATGCGCGGTCAGATTTCGATTTTGGAGCCCAACTCGACCACCGCATTGGTGGGCAGGTTCAAGAACTCGGCAGCGGCGCTGGCGTTGTGGTGCATCTGGGCAAACAGTTTTTCTCGCCAGTTGGCCATGCCGCCGCCGATTTTGGGAATCACGATGTCGCGTGACAAGAAATAGCTGGTCGTCATCGGGTCGAGCTTGTAACCGTCGTCCTCAATGGTGGCCAGTGCCGATGGCAAGTCGGGGTTGTCCTTGAAGCCATAGTTGACAATGACTTGCCAGCAGTCATGGCCCAGTGGCATGACCTCCAGGCGCTGTCGGGCGTCCATGCGGGGCACTTCGTGGCTGCGCACCGTCACAAACAAATTGCGCTGGTGCAGCACTTTGTTGTGCTTGAGGTTGTGCAGCAAAGCGTTGGGCACCGTGCCCAGCTCAGAGGTCAAAAAGACCGCTGTGCCTTCCACGCGCGCGGGGGGGACACAAAAAACAGCGTCCAAAAAGTCGTTCAAGCGCAAGGCATCCGAGCGCAAGGAGTCGTTGAGCAAGCGCCGACCATCGTGCCAGGTCAGCATCAAGGTAAAAATGGCGGCGCCGATCACCAGCGGGAACCAGCCGCCGTCCAGCAACTTCAGCATGTTGGACGCCCAAAACGCCAGATCCACCACAAAGAAAAAACCGGTCGCGCCAATGCACAAGGCCAGGGGCAGCTTCCAGGTGTAGCGAATGACAAAAAAAGTGAGAAAGGTGGTGATGAGCATGTCGGTACACACCGCAATGCCGTAAGCCGCCGCCAGGTTGCTGGACGACTTGAACATGACCACGGCCAGCACGATGGCCACAAACAAGCCCCAATTCACAAAGGGCATGTAAATCTGGCCGGTGTCGGTCTCGCTGGTGTGCTGCACTTGCAGGCGTGGCAAGTAGCCCAGCTGAATGACCTGTTTGGTGACGCTGAAGGCACCAGAAATCAGGGCCTGCGAGGCGATCACCGTGGCCATGGTGGCCAGGCCCACCATGGGCAACAAGGCCCAATCAGGGGCCATCAAATAAAACGGGTTTTTCACCGCCTCGGGCTCGGCCAGCAACAAGGCACCTTGGCCAAAATAGTTCAAGGTCAGGGAAGGCATGACCACGCTGAACCAGGCCAAGCGGATCGGTTTTTTCCCAAAATGGCCCATGTCGGCATACAGGGCCTCGGCACCCGTGACACACAAAACCACGGCGCCCAAAATGATGAAAGTGGTGCCGGGGTTGTGCCACATGAAGCCCAGCGCATGGTGCGGGCTGATGGCCAACAAAATTTCCGGGCGCTGGACGATGTGCGAGACCCCCAACACGGCAATGGCCAGAAACCAGACCAGAGTGATCGGGCCAAAAAACTTGCCAATGCCTGCCGTTCCCCGCTTTTGTACCCAAAACAAAATGAACAAAATCAAGAGGGTCAGCGGGATGACGAATTTTTTGAACGTCGGCGAGATGATCTCCAAGCCCTCAACCGCCGACAACACCGAGATGGCCGGGGTGATGACGCCATCGCCATAAAACAGGCAAGTGCCAAAAATACCGACCAAGAGCAACACTTTGCGCAACTGGGGCTTGTCTTTGACCGATTGGGAAGCCAGTGCCAACATGGCCACCAAACCCCCTTCGCCGTGGTTGTCTGCGCGCAGCACCAACACCACGTATTTGACCGAGACAATGGTCGTCAAGGTCCAGAAAAAGATCGACAGAATGCCGTAAACGTTGGCGGGCGTGAAAGGGACGTGGCCTGAACCAAACACCTCTTTCATGGCATACAGCACGCTGGTGCCAATGTCGCCGTACACCACACCAATGGCCCCCAGGGTCAGGGCGGCGAGAGAGGATTTTGAGGAGGACACAGAGAAAAAGCCCGAACGGGGTCAGGCCTGATGGTTGGTATGGGCGCTATTGTGCGCCCAAGCCTGAGCCGGTGTCACCGGACAGGTCACGAAAATGTTGCAGTGCAGCAACTTTTGAGCGCAACACCCTGAAAACAGAGGGTGTCCCTGACGCCAGGGCATGGTACCGACACGCTGAAACGCCCTGGTTGAACTTCATCAGTCGTAGACCTCGGCCTCGGGGTCGGTGGCTTCCAGTTCGTAACTGGCGGCCAGCATGGCCAGGCGGCCGATCACGCCGTACATGTAAAAACGGTTGGGCACGCTGGCGCCGGGTTTGACGCCCGGTTGGGGCAGGTGCGGGGTGTCGGCAAAGGCCAGGGGCACAAAGCTGGCCCCGGGGGCGTTCAGGTTTTCGTCCACGCCGCGCTCGGCATGCACGCGGTAAAAACCACCCACCACATAACGGTCCATCATGTACACCACCGGCTCGGCCACCGCATCGTTGATGCGCTCGTTGGTGAGCACACCTTCCTGAATGATCACATCATTGACGGTCTGGCCGTCCTTGATCACATTCATCTTGTTGCGGGTCTTGCGGTTGATGGCATCCAGATCGGCCACGTCACGCACCGTCATGATGCCCATGCCGTAAGTGCCGTTGTCGGCCTTGACGACCACAAAGGGCTTTTCGTTGATGCCGTATTCCTTGTATTTGCGCTTGATCTTGGTCAGCAGCGCATCCACATTGCTGCGCAGGCATTCCATGCCCGTACCTTCGGCAAAGTTCACATCACCGCACTGGCTGAACATCGGGTTGATGAGCCACGGGTCGATGCCCAGCAACTTGCCAAAACGTTTGGCCACTTCTTCATAGCTCTGAAAATGCTTGGTCTTGCGGCGCACGCTCCAGCCCGCGTGCAGCGGCGGCAGCAAAAACTGCTCGTGCAGCTCCTCCAGAATGCCTGGCGCCCCGGCCGACAAATCGTTGTTGAGCAAGATGGTGCAAGGGTCAAAGTCTTTCAGGCCCAGGCGGTGCTGGCTGCGCACCACCGGCTCCAGGGTCACACTCTCGCCATTGGGCAAATCGATGACCGTGGTGTCCTTGATCTCGGGGTTGATCGAGCCCAAACGCACATTCAGGCCCGCCATGTGGAAGATGCGCTGCAACTGCGCCACATTGGTCAGGTAAAAAGTATTGCGGGTGTGGTTCTCGGGAATGATCAGCAGGTTTTTCGCCTCAGGGCAGATCTTTTCGATGGCCGCCTGCGCCGCCTGCACCGCCAAAGGCAGCATCTCGGGCGTCAGGTTGTTCCAACCACCCGGATAAAGGTTGGTGTCCACCGGAGCCAGCTTGAAGCCCGCATTGCGGATGTCCACCGAGGTGTAAAACGGCGGCGTGTGCTCCATCCACTCCAGGCGAAACCAGCGCTCGATGGCGGGCATGGAGTCGAGGATGCGCTGCTCCAGCTCATTGATGGGGCCAGTCAAGGCGGTGACGAGGTGGGGGACCATGGGCGACCTTTAAGGAGCTTGGTGAACAAAAACAAAATTCATATGTGGCCAAAGCCTGGCTTTGCAAGCATCAGACACGCACCTCACCTTCACCCAGCACCACGTACTTGAGTGAAGTCAGGCCTTCGATGCCCACCGGACCCCGGGCATGGAATTTGTCGGTGCTGATGCCGATCTCCGCGCCCAAACCATACTCAAAACCGTCGGCAAAGCGGGTGCTGGCGTTGACCATGACGCTGGCCGAGTCCACTTCGCGCAAGAAACGCTGGGCGTGCATGTGGTCGCGGGTCAGGATGGCATCGGTGTGGTGGCTGCTGTAGTGGTTGATGTGGGCAATCGCCTCATCCAGCCCTGCAACCACCTTGACGCTGATGATGGGCGCGAGGTATTCCTCGAACCAATCTTGCTCGGTGGCGTCTTCCAAACGGGCCCCTGTCACCTGGCGCAAAATGGCTTTGGATTCTGGGCAGCAGCGCATCTCCACGCCTTTGGCGGCGTAAATGGCGCCGATTTGGGGCAAAAACTCGCCAGCCACGCCCTGCGCCACCAACAAGCTCTCGCTGGCATTGCAGGGGCTGTACTTCTGGGTTTTGGCGTTGTCGGCCACCTTCACAGCCATGTCGATGTCGCACGGATCGTCCACATAGGTGTGGCAATTGCCATCCAGATGCTTGATGACGGGCACCTTGGCTTCGGCGCTGATGCGCTCGATCAAACCCTTGCCACCGCGCGGGATGACCACATCCACAAATTGCGGCATGGTGATCAGTTGGCCCACAGCAGCGCGGTCGGTGGTTTGCACCAGCTGCACGGCGTCCAGCGGCAAGCCGCTGTCGCTCAGCGCTTGCTGCACCAGACGGGCCAGGGCTTTGTTCGACTCGATGGCCTCGGAGCCGCCGCGCAAGATGCAGGCGTTGCCGCTCTTGATGGACAGGCTGGCCGCTTCGATGGTCACATTGGGGCGGCTCTCGAAAATCATGCCAAACACGCCAATCGGCACCCGCATCTGGCCCACCCGGATGCCGCTGGGCACCTGCTTCATGCCAATGATCTCGCCGATCACATCGGGCATGGCGGCCAGCTGCTCGCAGCCTTGGGCACAGGTTTCCAGCACTTTGGGGCTGAGTTTCAGGCGGTCCACCATAGGCTCGGCCAAACCGGCGGCGCGGGCACGGTCCAGGTCCCTGGCGTTGTCGGCTTGCAGGGCCTGGGTGTTTTCGCGCAGCAGGGCGGCCAAACGGCGCAAAGCCGCGTTCTTGGTGGCCGCAGAGGCCTTGGCCATCAGGGCCGACGCTTTTTTGGCTTGCTGGCCCAAGGCCTGCATGTGAGCAGCGGTGTTCAGTTCGGTCATGCGCCCATTTTCGCAGATGCTCAAGAGCCTCAGCGCACCATGCAAAAACGGGAAAAACGCACCGCCAAACGCTGCAAGGCCTGCCATGGCTCTGTCGGCCAGTCTGGCACTTTCAAACCTTTGACAATGCCGTCCACTTGGTGGGCCGCCAACAACAGACCGCTGAGCCGCGTTTCAGTCAAGCGCGGCAGCACCCGCTCAAACAAACGTTCACGCGTTCCCCAAATGCGCTGCTCGCGCAGGGCCATGGGCAAAGGTTTGCCTGCCGCCATGGCGTCTTTCACACGCTTGAGGGCGCGGATGTCTTCGGCCAGGGTGTAGTGCACCAACACAGCGGCCTCTCCTTCGGCCTGCAAGCCATCGAGCATGCGCTGCACCCGAGCGACTTGCCCGGACAACACCGATTCGGACAACTTGAAGACGTCATAACGGGCCACATTCACCACAGACGCTTCCACCTGGGCCTGGCTGATGTGGCCGGGGGGATAGAGCAAGCCCAACTTTTGAATTTCCTGAAAAGCGGCCAACAGATTGCCTTCTACCCGGTCTGCAAAAAATTGCAGGGTGCGTTGTCCCTCTTCACCTGGCAAGACGCTCTGACCTTGAAGCTGCAGGCGCTGGGCGATCCAGGCAGGCAAAGCACTGCGCTCTACAGGATCGATTTGCAGGGAGACCCCGAAATTTTCCAGCGCACCAAACCAGGCCCCTTTGCGGGTGGGCGCATCCAGGCGCGGCAAAGTGATCAAGGTCAAGGTGCTGTCTTGGCCTTCGGCAGAGGCGGCCAACTGCTGAAGCGCTTGACTCCCCTCTTTGCCCGGCTTGCCAGAGGGAATGCGCACTTCCAGGATTTGCTTGTCTGCAAACAAGCTCAGGGAGCCTCCAGCAGCCAAGACTTCGCTCCAATCAAAATATGCCCCCGACACGGTGAACACGCTGCGCTCGGTATAGCCCTGCAGCCGGGCCGCTGCCCTGATGGCGTCGGCCGCCTCTTGCTGCAACAAGGGCTCATCGCCCTGCAAAACATACAGACTGCGCAAGCCTTTTTGCAAATGGGCAGACAGCTGTGAGGGGTTCAGTTGCATCTTGGCGTCAAGGCTTGAGCGCTGGCGAAGGACTCTGTTTGGCGGGCGGTTTCACCATCGCCAAGCGCCGCATCATCTGCTGCACGATGTCGCTTTGCATGTCTCGGTACATCATGGCCTGCTCGATTTCCTTGGACAAAGCCGCAGTCTCCGTGAAGCTCAAGTCACGCTGCTGTGACAATTCCACCCCATCGATCCAGGTCAGGCCATCGGGTGAACGCAAGCGAAACTTGACACGCAAGCGCAGCTGCAATTCACGCACCTGCCCCAAGGCATTGATGCCGACCACCACCTGCTGGCGCTCTTCGCTCAAAATGTCCAAAATGACATCGGCCTTGAGCATTTGCTGGGGATCGCTCCACACCTCAATGCGCCTTGTGCCCAACAAATTGCGGCGCAACTCCACCCCCAACGGGGATTCGATCGCAAAGTTGGCATAAAGCGTCTTGAAAGGGTAATCACCGACCGTGCGCAACTGAAAGCCACAAGCGGTCAAACCCACCACCACAGGCATGGCGAACAAACCCAGCAAACGACGTCGGCTTGGGGCGTTCATGCTCAGCCGCCCTCAGACCACCACGTTGACCAAGCGACCGGGCACCACAATCACCTTTTTGGGCGCAGCGCCTGCAGCCTGCTTGACAAAGGCTTCATGGCCCAAGGCGGCGGCCTCGATCTGAGCTTTGTCGGCCGATGCAGACACCTGGATGGACCCACGCAGCTTGCCGTTGATCTGCAGCATCAACTCGATCTGATCACGCTCCAGCGCCGACTCGTCCACCAGGGGCCAAGGCGCATCGAGCAACTCGCCAACAGCCTTGGCGTAACCCAGTTCTTGCCAGATTTCATCGGTGATGTGGGGGCAAGCGGGGTAGAGCATGCGCATCAAAAGCGACACCCCTTCGCACAGTGCGGCGCTGTCACCGGCGCTGCCGTCAGGCTTGAAGTCTTCCAACGCGTTGAGCAGTTTCATGCAGCCGGACACCACGGTGTTGTATTGCATGCGCTCGTAGTCGTAACCCACTTGCTTGAGCACCAGGTGCATCTCGCGGCGCAAGGCCTTGGCGGGGTCGCCCAAGACGGCTTGACTCAGGTTCTGACTGGTGGCCGAGCGCAGCAAATCGTGGTGTTTGAAAGCGAAATTCCACACACGGCGCAAGAAACGGTAACTGCCCTCCACGGCCGAGTCGTTCCACTCCAGCGTCACTTCGGGCGGCGCGGTGAACATGGTGTACAGCCGCGCGGTGTCGGCACCGTATTTCTCAATCAGGTCCTGCGGGTCCACGCCGTTGTTCTTCGACTTCGACATGGTGCCCACGCCTTCGTAGTCGATTGGCGTGCCCACAGGCAAGCGGCCGTCGCCGCTGTCGGCTTCGTTCTTGAGCTTGGCACCGATGACCTTGCCTGAATCGTCGAGCACATGCTCGACGTCGTGCGGCCAGAAGTAGTCCTTGCCGCCCTTGGCGGTGCGGCGCGAATAAATGTGGTTCAGCACCATGCCCTGCGTGAGCAGCTTGCTGAAGGGCTCGTCGACCTTGACCAGGCCCAGGTCGCGCATGACCTTGGTCCAAAAGCGCGCGTAGAGCAAGTGCAGGATGGCGTGTTCGATACCGCCAATGTATTGGTCCATCGGCATCCAATAGTCCGCACCCTCTGCCACCATCTTCTCGGTGTTGGTCGGGTCGCAATAGCGCATGAAATACCAGGACGAATCCACAAAGGTGTCCATGGTGTCGGTCTCGCGGCGGGCGGGTTTGCCACACACCGGGCAAGACACACCCGCGTGGAAACCTTCGTGCTTGTGCAGCGGATTGCCCGAACCGTCCGGGATGCAGTCTGGCGGCAGCACCACGGGCAGGTCTTTTTCGGGCACAGGCACAGCGCCGTGCTCCTCGCAATGGATGATCGGGATCGGGGTGCCCCAGTAGCGCTGGCGGCTCACACCCCAGTCGCGCAAACGCCAGGTGGTTTTCTTCTCGCCCAGGCCTTTGGCGGCCAGCAGTTCAGCCACCTTGTGGGCGGCTGCTTTGTAGCTCAGGCCATCGAGCTCGCCGGAGTTGACGCACACACCGTCCTTGGCCGCATACCACTCGGACCATGTGGAATCATCAAAAGCGGTCTTGGCGTTGCCTGCGTTGGGCAACGATGTTGAGCTGGCGTCTGAGGCGCCCGACGCAGGCGACGACAAGGCCGCCCCACGCTGCGCCACCACTTGCTTGATTGGCAAGGCGTACTTGAGTGCAAACGCGAAGTCTCGTTCGTCGTGCGCGGGCACGCCCATCACGGCACCGTCGCCGTAACTCATGAGCACATAGTTGCCCACCCACACCTCAACCTGCGCACCGGTCAGTGGGTGCGTGACGAACAGGCCAGTCGCCATGCCCTTTTTCTCTTGCGTGGCCAGCTCGGCTTCGGTGGTGCCACCGGTTTTGCATTCTTCCAGGAAGGCAGCAAGTTTGGGGTTGCTGGCCGCGGCATGCAGCGCCAGCGGGTGTTCGGCGGCCACGGCGCAAAAGGTCACGCCCATGATGGTGTCGGCGCGGGTGGTGAAGACGTACATCTTGCCGTCACCGATCAAGGCGCCGTCAGCGCCTGCAATGCTGTGCGGGAACGCAAAGCGCACACCTTCGCTCTTGCCGATCCAGTTTTCCTGCATCAGGCGCACTTTGTCGGGCCAGCCGTTGAGCGTGGCCTTGTCGTTGCCGATCTGCACGTGGTCCAGCAGTTCTTGCGCGTAAGCCGTGATGTTCAGGTAGTAGCCCGGAATTTCGCGCTTTTCCACCGGTGCACCGGTGCGCCAGCCTTTGCCGTCGATCACTTGCTCGTTGGCCAACACGGTCTGGTCCACCGGGTCCCAATTCACGACCTGGGTCTTGCGGTAGGCGATGCCTTTTTCGAGCATCTTCAAGAACAGCCACTGGTTCCACTTGTAATAAGTGGGGTCGCAGGTGGCGACTTCGCGCGACCAGTCGATGGCCAAGCCCATCGCCTGCATCTGCTTTTTCATGTATGCGATGTTCTCGTAGGTCCACTTGGCCGGGGGCACGCCGTTTTTCAAGGCGGCATTTTCGGCAGGCAGGCCAAACGCGTCCCAGCCCATGGGCATCAAGACATTGAAGCCCTTCATGCGCAGGCTGCGTGTGAGCATGTCGTTGATGGTGTAGTTGCGCACATGGCCCATGTGCAGCTTGCCGCTGGGGTAAGGCAGCATGGAGCAGGCGTAAAACTTCTTTTTGCTGGCGTCTTCGGTGACGCGGTAGGCATCGCGGGCCGTCCAGCGGGACTGCGCTGCGGGTTCGACTTCGAGGTGGTTGTACTTGTCTTGCATAGGGCTAAATTGTAGGGGCTGCACCAATCCGGTCAGGGGCCCGGGGGTGTGCCAAAAACCGCTGGGTCAGGGGGAAACCACTTGGGCCACAAAGCCAATTCGGGTCAAACCCGCTTTTTGGGCCAGACCCATGGCTTCTACCACCCGTCCATAGGGCACCGAAGCATCGGCCCTCAGCTCCAGCTCGGTCTGAGGGTTGCGTTGGGCCGCGCTGGACAGTTGCGCCTGCAAGGCCTGCGCCGTGATGGCGCGATCGTTCAGGAAAAACGCACCCTGGGCGTCCACGGTCAACACCATGGCAGAGGCGGATGGGCCCGAGGCGGCACTTTCTGTTTGGGGCAAATTCAAACGAATGGCGCTGCTCATCAAGGGTGCCGTCACCATGAAAATCACCAACAGGACCAACATGACGTCCACCAACGGCGTCACATTGATGTCACTCATGGGCTCATCAGCAGGGCGGCTGGAGAGTCGACCAAAGGCCATGGCTTCAGCCCCTAGGTCCCGCCAGCAAGGCACGCAAATCATGGGCAAACCCTTCGAGTTCGGCCTCGATTCGCCCGATTCGACGCCCCAAAAGGTTGTAGCCCATGACGGCGGGTATGGCCACAGCCAGGCCTGCAGCGGTCATGACCAACGCTTCGCCTACGGGCCCTGCAATGTCTTGGATAGCGATCTGCCCCACCTCACCCAAACCCGTCAGGGCATTGAAAATGCCCCAGACCGTGCCCAGCAAACCCACAAAAGGGGCAATCGCTCCGGCAGTGGCCAGCAACATTTGCCCCCATTGCAAACGACGCAACACCTGCTGCAGGGCATCACGCAAAACCCGGGTCAGTTGGTGATGCCGATCACCGCAAGACGCCAAGGTCCCCCCCAAGGGCAGCAAGGTCGCATCCATCAGGGGCAGCACGCAGACATCCCGGTCGAACTGGGCCACACTTTGACGGGCGTCCTCAAAGGAAGGCGCTTGCCAAAAAGCCGCCACACTGCGGGGCAAGTCCTGACTGACACGGGACAGCAAGCGCCATTTCCAGCCCATCACCACCCAACTGCCAACCGACAAAGCCAGCAGCATGAATGCCAATGACAAACTGACGACGTCGCTGTGCAGCAAAAAGTCGTTCAGGCCCATGGCAAGTCTCGCTGCAGGCGCCTCAGCGCAGACTCAACACATCGAACATGTCAAACAGGCCACGCGGGTGCCCTGTCAGAAAACGTGCGGCCCGCAGACTGCCCTGGGCATAGGTAGATCGGCTGGACGATTTGTGCGTCACTTCGATGCGCTCACCGATGCCCGCAAAGAGCACCGTGTGGTCGCCCACGATGTCGCCACCGCGGATGGTCGAGAAACCAATCGTGGAAGGGTCACGCTCGCCCGTGTGACCAAAGCGCTCATAGACCGCGCAATCTTTCAAGTCGCGTCCAATGGCTTCGGCGATCACCTCGCCCATCTTCAAGGCCGTGCCTGAAGGCGCATCGACCTTGTGCCGGTGGTGCGCCTCGATGATATCGATGTCATAGCCTTCGGACATGGCTTTGGCCGCCATTTGCAAAAGCTTGAGGGTGACGTTCACACCCACGCTCATATTGGGGGCCATGACGATGGCCACGTCTTTGGCGATGTCGGCAATTTCGGCCTTTTGCGCCTCGGTGAAGCCCGTGGTGCCAATCACCGCTTTGACGCCCAGCTCACGACAAACTTGCAAATGCGCCAATGTTCCTTCGGGCCGGGTGAAATCAATCAGGCAGGACGCGCCTTGCAAACCGGCAGCCAGATCTGCAGTGATCGAAACGCCTGTGACGCGGCCCATCGAGGCGCCCGCATCCAGACCGAGTTCCGGGCTGTCTGCGCGATCAAGGGCTCCGGCCAAACGGCAATCGTCGCTGGCCAAAATGGCTTCGATCAGCATGTGGCCCATGCGGCCTGAGGCTCCAGCCACGGCAATCGGCAATTGATGAGGTGAGGTCATGTGGGAATTGGGCTGGGAAAATCAAAAAACTGCGCACGGCACTTCGCAAGTCACCGCTCAACGCGCGGCAGGCTCCAAAGGCGGGTAAGTGCGAGGCAAGGCCACACTGGGTGGCGTGGCAGGAGCGGGCGTGCGCGTGACCGTGAATTTTTTCAGATCTTCCTCACTCGCCTGTAGCGGCGGTAACTTGCCGACAGCCCGCGGTTTGATCAAACGGCTGGCGAACTCCGACTCGCTGGGCATGTCTTCGCCTTCAACGCGCTCCAGGACATCGCCCTTGAAATGAACCGCCAACCTGAAATTTTGGGGTGCCACGCCCTGCCTTTGGATGCTGAAGGCGTAATCCCACCGGTCCGCATGAAACAGACTGGCGACCAAAGGCGTGCCCAAAATCTCGCGCACCTGAACGCGTGACATGCCCGGGCGCAGCAGCTGCCGCTGCTCTTTGGAAATGAAGTTTCCCTGGACCACTTCAGGCACATAAGGCTTGAAAGTATCGCGACTGATCCCGCTCGAAAAACCGCTGCATCCAACCATGCCAGTGAAGACGAGCGCCAAGGCAAGCAAACGACTGAATGCACGAAATGTCGGGGTGGCTGTCATGGTTGGGTGGGTGCCGATATGATCTGGCTCATTGTAGCGGCTGCTTTGCCAATGAACCGTTTACCAACGACAGGACACGCCCATCCCATGAGCCAGATTGATGAACTGAAAAACAACGGTCTGAAAGCCACTTTGCCCCGATTGAAAATTCTGGAGGTTTTTCAGAGCGGCTCGATGCGGCACATGACCGCAGAAGATGTTTTTCGGCAATTGCTCCACGAAAATGCCGACATCGGGCTGGCCACTGTTTACCGGGTTTTGACCCAATTTGAGCAAGCCGGGATCTTGAGCCGCAACCATTTTGAAAGTGGCAAAGCGGTGTATGAACTCAACGAAGGGCAACACCATGACCACATGGTGTGCCTGGATTGCGGGCGAGTCGAGGAGTTCTACGATGCCGAAATCGAGTCCCGACAGCACGCTGTGGCCAAAGCCAAAGGCTTCGAAATCGCTGACCATGCCCTGAGCTTGTACGCCCACTGCACCCAACAGCCCTGCCCACACCGCGGCAACCGCTGACCCGCTTGCAAGGCTTTATTCCATGGCACGGCGCTGCCGGTCAATGAACTCCTGGTAGGTGTCGATGCCTCGCATCTGAAGAATCGTGTTGCGCACAGCCGCCTCCACCAACACAGCGATGTTGCGCCCCGCCATCACCTGAATCACGACTTTCTGGACCGGAATACCCAAAACATCCTGACGCAAGGGCTCCGAAGGCAAACGCTCATAGTCACGCTCCAGCGTTTCACGCCGGACCAGATGGACGATCAGCTTCAGGCGCATCTTCCTGCGCACGGCCGTCTCGCCAAAAATAGCCCGGATGTCGAGCAAACCAATGCCGCGAACCTCCAGCAGGTTTTGCAACAAATCGGGACAACGGGCCTCTATGGTGGTCTGGTTGATGCGGTACAAATCGACGGCATCATCGGCCACCAGTCCATTGCCACGAGAGATCAACTCCAGGCCCAACTCGCTTTTACCCAAGCCGGACTCTCCGGTGATCAGAACCCCCATGCCCAAAATGTCCATGAAGACACCATGCATCGTCGTTCTGTCAGCAAAATGCTTGGACAAGTAAGCCCGCAGCACATCGATGACGAAAGCAGACGACTGCTCGGTTAAAAACATGGGGATCTGGGCCCGCTCACACATGGCCAGCAAGGCCTCCGGTGCCACTTGCCCGTCGGCCAGCACCAGCACGGGTGGCTCCAGCGTCACAATCCGGGCAATTCGGCGAGCACAGTCTTCCTCCGTGCCATCGGTCAGGTAAGCCACTTCCCTGGGGCCAAGGATCTGCACGCGGTAAGGGTGTATGTAATTGAGGTAACCCACCAGGTCGGCACCGGAACGGGCTTCCCGCACGGCCACTTCATCAAAACGGCGCTCAGACGCGCCCAAACCTGCCAGCCACTGCCATTTCAGCTGACTGCGGTGGTCCTCAAAAAGCACATCGGCGCTGATGACGGAGGGCTTCATCGCAAGGACTCAGCTGGAAAAAGGATCAGGCCGTCTGGGCCGATTGCCATTGGGCGATCAGCTGATGAAGGCCCATTTGGGCCGTGCTGTTCTTGATGCTCTCACGCAAGGCCGTATCGCTGAGCAGCTCGGCAATTTCAGAGAGGATTTCAAGGTGTTTTTGGGTGGCCGCCTCGGGCACCAGCAAAAAAATCAGCAAGTTGACAGGTTGCTCGTCAGGCGCATCAAAACCGATGGGTTGAGCCAACTGAAAAACGGCAGCCATTGGCGCTTTCAGGCCCTTGATGCGGCCATGCGGAATGGCCACACCATGCCCCAAGCCCGTGGAGCCCAGCCGCTCGCGAGCGAACAAGCTGTCGGTGACCAGCGCCCTCGACAAGCCGTGCAGATTCTCAAAAAGAAGTCCGGCTTCTTCGAATGCACGCTTCTTGCTGGTGGCTTCCACCCCCACAAGAACTTGGGCAACAGGCAATATGGATGAGAGTCGGTTCATGGTCGAGGCCGGATTATGCACCCGAACGGGTCACAGCACCTGAAAAGTAGACGCCGAAGTCATTTTTGTCGGATTCTTGCCATGTGAAGTCAAAAAGGCCATGAAAAAGGCCGCTTGCAGCGGCCTCTGAAGAAACTCAACAGCTCACATCATCCGTTTTGGCGCGGCATGTTGGTGATCGGTGATGCGGTCCTTGTGTTTGACCACCTGGCGATCGAGCTTGTCCACCAAATCGTCTACTGCCGCATACAGATCTTCGTGCGCGCTTTCTGCGAACAGGTCATTCCCCTTGACATGGATATTGCACTCCGCACGTTGGCGTTTTTCTTTTTCTTTCTGCTTCTCGACGGTCAGCAGCACTTTCACATCCACCACTTGATCAAAATGCCGAGTGATGCGATCGAGCTTCCCCGTGACGTACTGGCGCAGGGCAGGGGTCACTTCCAGATGGTGTCCGCTGATGATTAAATTCATGTTCGTCGCCTCCATAGAATCGAAGTAGAAAAAGTCCCACCGAAACAGGACCCAGAAACCACTTTTGAGGTGGTTCCATGTCACTATGCGCCGGGTGTCCAGGAAAAGCAATACGTCAAAAAACTAAACCTAAAAAGTCTGCCCTCAAACACCCCGGGGCCCCGTTTCAGTGCTATCGTGGCAGGCGAACCATGAATGGGAAGCAACCATCAAGCCGCCAAAGCCGTGGCTTTGGCCCTCACCGCCAACCGGTACAAGCCAATTTAAAAACACCATGAACAGCCCCTTGAATGGCCTGGTTTTGATGGGTGGTGGCGCTCGCACTGCCTACCAGGCGGGCGCCCTCCAGTCGATGGGGCACCTTCTGGGCGGCCCGTCTTCGAGTCGGGATTTTCCATTCCAGGTGCTGACGGGTACCTCGGCGGGTGCCTTGAACGCGACCTTCTTGGCCAGTCGGGCCCTGGAAGGCTTGTCCGCACTGGACAACCTGGCTCAGTTTTGGGCCGAGATCCGAACCGACGCGGTTTACCACCTGCCCACAACCCCTTGGGCCCGTTTCAGCCGTTGGGCCACTGCCTTGGGGCTGGTTTTGTCGGTACGCCAAAAGGCCGCCGCCATGGACAGCCTCGCTTTGGTCAATACCCTGCACAAAGCCATTGCGCTCGACCGGATCGACACGGCTTTGCAAAAAGGCGTCCTGCATGCCTTGGCCGTTACGGCCTCCAGTTATTCCAGTGGGGTGCATTGGACTTTCTGCCAGACCCAGGACGGCTTGCCCATACCCTGGAGTCGACCGGGCCGTCGTGCTGAGCAGCAGCCCATCACCATTGAACACCTGATGGCTTCCAGCGCCATCCCCTTCATTTTTCCGGCCACCCCCTTATGGGTCGATGGGGGCATGGAATATTTTGGGGATGGCTCGATGCGTCAAATCTCTCCCTTGTCGGCAGCGGTCCAATTGGGTGCTGACCGCATTTTGGCCATTGGGGTGAGTCAGCCTCAACGCGCCAGCCTGGGCTCATCTCACACAGCAATGGGTCGCCCCTCCTTGGGAACGATCGCAGGGCACGCCATGGCCAGCGTTTTTCACGACACCCTGCAAGCCGATGTGGAACAGGTCACTCGCATCAACCAATCGCTGCGCAGCCTGCCCGAATCCGTGCGTTCTGCACTGCCTTTCAGGTCGGTCGAGGTGCTGACCCTGCAACCCAGCGCCTCACTGGATGAACTGGCCCAGGCCCATGTCCATGCGCTGCCCCAGCCCATCGTGCGGGTGCTGGAAGGGCTGGGGGCTTTGCGCGGCAGCGGCGCTGCTTTGGCCAGTTATCTCTTGTTTGAGCCAGGTTTCATCCAGGCCTTGATGGCCCTGGGACGGGCCGACGTGGCTGCCCGGTCCGAGGAGATCCTGGCTTTCCTGAAACCCCATGACGCCCTTCAGGTGCGATAATCTACCCATTCATTCTGGAGACACATTGCTGTGGAAACTACCCCGAGTTGGTAGCTTTCGAACGCCTTGAGCAACCTGCCCATCGTTCGAAAGCTGCTGAAACCCCCTTCGCCGCCCCTTTGAACTTTTGGCACTTGGCCATTTTGGATTCGCCATGCTCAACATCTTCACCCTTGTCAACGGCCGACTCTTTCAGGAAGAAATCGAGTCACTGGAAGAGCTCTCCCGTTTTCAGCCCATCTGGGTTGACCTCGAATCCCCGACCCTGGAAGAAAAGCGCTGGATCAAACAGTACTTCGGTCTGTCCATCCCGGAAGACGCCATGGACGAGGACATCGAAGAGTCGGCACGTTTTTATGAAGAAGACAACGGCGAACTGCACATCCGCTCTGACTTCCTGATCGCACACGAAGATCAGCCCCGGACTGTGCGCTGCGCTTTCATCCTCAACCAGCACAATGTCGAACTGAAAAGCCAAGGCGTTCTTTTCTCCATCCACGATGAAGATGTCCCGGTTTTCCGCCTGCTGCGCATGCGTGCACGCCGCGCTCCCGGTCTGATCGAAGACGCCAAGGACGTGTTGCTCAAGCTGTTTGACGCCGATGCCGAATATTCGGCCGACACGCTGGAAGGCATTTACGACCAACTCGAAACAGCGGGCAAGAAAGTGCTTGCAGGCGACGTGACCGACGCCATGGCAGGTGAAGTCCTGGGCGCGATTGCTCGGCAAGAGGACTTGAACGGGCGTATCCGCCGCAACGCCATGGACACGCGCCGTGCAGTCAGCTTCATGATGCGTTCCAAAATGCTCAATGCCGAACAATTCGAAGAGGCCAGGCAAATCCTGCGCGACATCGATTCACTCGACTCGCACACCGCCTTTTTGTTCGACAAGATCAACTTCTTGATGGATGCCACGGTGGGTTTCATCAACATCAACCAGAACAAGATCATCAAGATCTTCTCTGTGGCGAGCGTGGCTTTGCTGCCTCCGACCATGATCGCCAGCCTGTACGGCATGAACTTCGAATACATGCCCGAGCTCTCGCAGAAATGGGGCTACCCCTTTGCCCTGGCCCTGATGATCGCCAGCGCCGTGATGCCGATGTGGTATTTCAGGCGCCGTGGCTGGCTCAAGTGATGGGCCAAGCCGATTCCATCCCACTGCTCAGCTCTGGGTCCGCAGCTCACGTCGCAAAATCTTGCCCACCGGTGTTTTGGGCAACTCTTGACGGAATTCGATCACGCGGGGCTGTTTGTAAGCCGTCATGTGTTCGCGGCAGTACGCCATGATCTTCGCCTCGGTCAGGCCTGGGTCCTTCTTGACCACGACCAGCTTGACCGCTTCACCGGTTTTCTCGTCGGGCACACCAATGGCCGCACACTCCATCACGCCGGGGCAGGCGGATGCGACTTCCTCCACCTCGTTGGGGTACACATTGAAGCCGCTGACGAGGATCATGTCTTTTTTGCGGTCGATGATTTTGAAAAAACCACGTGCATCCACGATGCCCACATCGCCTGATTTGAAATAACCGTCGGCGGTCATCACCTTGGCGGTTTCGTCGGGCCTTTGCCAATAACCGGCCATGACCTGAGGGCCTTTGATGGCGATCTCTCCTGGCTGACCCCGTTCAGTCACTTCATGGCCTTCGTCATCGAGCAGCTTCATGAAAGTACTGGGCAAGGGCACACCGATGGTGCCGGTGAACTCGGTGCTGGTGGTCGGGTTGCAGCTGGCCGACGGGCTGGTTTCAGACAAGCCGTAACCTTCGCAGATCGGGCAACCGGTTTTCTCCAGCCAGAGCTTGGCCACATGAGGCGTCACGGCCGTGCCACCGCCCAGAGACACTTTCAGGTTGGACCAGTTCACGGTGTTGAAATCCGGGTGGTTGGCCAAGCCATTGAACAGGGTATTCACAGCCGGGAAGCTGTGGAAGGTGTGCTTGGACAACTCCTTGAGCACTGCAGGCAGATCCCGCGGATTGGGAATCAGAATGGTCTTGCCGCCCATGCGCAGGCCCAACATCATGTTCACCGTGAAAGCGAAGATATGGTAGAGCGGCAAAGCACACACATTGGTGGGCTGCTCGCCCGCCGGGATGCGTTTCATGACCGGCTCGTTCCAAGCCTCGGACTGCAAGACGTTGGCGATCACATTGCGGTGCAGAAGCACTGCCCCCTTGGACACACCGGTCGTGCCTCCCGTGTACTGCAACACGGCGATGTCGTCAGCCGTCAAATCGGGTTGACGAAAAGCCAGTTGCCGCCCTTTGGACAGTGCATCATTGAAGCGTACGCCCTGCGGCAAATTGAAAGCAGGCACCATTTTCTTGACGTTGCGCACCACGTAATTGACCAAGCTGCCCTTGAGCACGCCCAAGCGGTCACCCATGGCGGCCAGCACCACGTGCTGCACAGGGGTTTGCGCGATGCATTTTTCCAGCGTCGCGGCAAAGTTCTCAATGATGACCATCGCCTTGGCCCCGGAATCCTTGAGCTGGTGTTCCAACTCTCGGGCGGTGTACAGCGGATTGACGTTGACCACCACCAAACCCGCCCTCAAAATGGCCGCCACCACCACCGGGTATTGCGGCACATTGGGCATCATGACGGCCACGCGATCGCCTTTGCCCAGGCCCAGCGATTGCAGGTAGGCTGCCATGGCCAGGCTTTCCTGATCGGTCTGTGCGTAACTGATGTCCTTGCCCAGAAAACTGTAGGCAGTGCGGTCTGCAAATTTGACAAAACTCTCGTCCAGCAAGCCCACCAAAGACTTGTACGCGGTCGGATCGATGTCGGACGGCACGCCTTCGGGGTAACTTTGTAGCCAAACGGGGTTGATCATGTCGGGTTCTCCTGAAGTTCAGTCTAACCCACAACTGACAGCAAACTGACTTTGACGGCTACTGGATTTCCCGAGGACCTCACTGCCCTCCATCAGCACCCTGGAAACAGGCCTGATTGAGCCGACCACAAGCCCGTCCAAACCGCCATCAAAAAAGGGGCCAGACTGGCCCCTTTGGAATGGTGAGGTACTGGCCTCAGGCCTTCAAGGCCACCAAAACCTCGTCGAGCATCTTCTTGGCATCACCAAACAGCATGCGGTTGTTGTCTTTGTAGAAAAGCGGGTTGTCCACACCGGCATAGCCGCTGGCCATGGAGCGCTTCATGACAATGCTGGTGCGGGCCTTCCAGACTTCGAGCACCGGCATACCCGCGATCGGGCTGGTCGGGTCGTCCTGGGCCGCAGGGTTCACGATGTCGTTGGCGCCAATGACCATGACCACATCGGTGTCCGGGAAGTCGTCGTTGATCTCGTCCATCTCCAGCACGATGTCGTAAGGCACCTTGGCTTCGGCCAAGAGCACGTTCATGTGACCCGGCATGCGGCCCGCCACCGGGTGAATGCCAAAGCGCACATTGACCCCCTTGTCCCGCAGGGTGCGGGTGATTTCATTGACCGTATGCTGGGCCTGAGCCACCGCCATGCCGTAGCCCGGAACGATGATCACGCTCTTGGCGTCGCGCAGCAACTCGGCGGTTTCGCTGGCGCTCACAGACACCACTTCGCCCTGCGGCTCGGCGGCGGCGCCGTCAGCCTTGGGTGCGGTGGGTGCACCGCCCCCGAAGCCACCGGCGATCACGCTGATGAAGTTGCGGTTCATCGCATTGCACATGATGTAGCTCAGGATGGCGCCCGACGAACCCACCAGCGCACCGGTCACGATCAGCAAGTCGTTGCCCAGCATGAAACCCGTGGCCGCTGCGGCCCAGCCGGAATAGCTGTTGAGCATGGACACCACCACCGGCATGTCGGCGCCACCAATGGCCATGACCATGTGGATGCCGAACAGCAAAGCGATGACGGTCATGATGATCAGCGGGGTCATGCCTTCGGCCACGCTGCCTGCGCGCACGAATTCACCGCCGAACCAAATCACCACCAAAAGACCCAACAGGTTCAACCAGTGGCGAGCGGGCAGCAACAAGGGCTTGCCGCCAATCTTGCCGTTGAGCTTGCCAAAGGCGATGAGTGAACCGGAGAAAGTGACGGCACCGATCAGGATGCCCAGGTAGATCTCGACTTCGTGGATGACCTTTTCGGCACCGGTGTACTGGATGGACGTGTCCACATAGCTGGCAAAACCCACCAGGCAGGCGGCCAGGCCGACCAGGCTGTGCATCAACGCAACCAACTCTGGCATCTGGGTCATCTTGACCGTTTTGGCCGCGTACAGACCAATTCCCCCACCGATCACCAGCGCTGCAATGATCCAGGGCACACCCGCCGCGGCCACGCGGGGGCCGACGATGGTGGCGATCACCGCCAATGCCATGCCGATGACACCGTACAGGTTGCCACGGCGCGAGGTTTCAGGGTTGGACAAGCCCCCCAGGCTGAGGATGAAGAGGATAGCGGCCCCGAGGTAGGCGACGGTGGCCAAGCTTGGAGAAATGAGACTTTGAGACATGTTGTCTTTCCTTTTTGTTCTTATCTCGGCTTACTTGCGGAACATTTCAAGCATGCGGCGGGTGACGGCAAAGCCACCGAACATGTTGATGGCGGTCAGCACAATGCCCGCAAAAGCCATCCACTGGATCAAGCCATCAGGTCGCCCATTGGTGCCCGCCTCCGGGGGCAGGATCTGCACCAGCGCACCAATGACGATGATGCTGGAGATGGCATTGGTCACGCTCATGAGCGGGGTGTGCAGCGCAGGCGTCACATTCCACACCACCATGTAGCCGATGAAACAAGCCAGTACAAACACGGTGAAGTGGCCCAGGAAGGCCGCTGGGGCATAAGTGCCGATGGCCCAGAAGGCCAGCGCGCCCAAACCGAACACGATGGCCAAGGTTTTGGCGGGCATGGGGCCGCTGCTGCCGTGGCCGTGCGCGCTTTTCTTCTCAGCGGCGGCCACCGGTTTGGCGGCGGGCTTGGGCGCAGCCGCCGGCAGGGGCGGTGCGGGCCAGGTGATCTCGCCGTTTTTGATGACCGTCAGACCCCGGATCGCATCGTCTTCCATGTTGACGTTGATCACGCCATCTTTGGTCTTGCACAACTCTTCCGTCAAGCGGAACAGGTTGGTGCCGTACAGGGTAGAGGACTGGCGTGCCATTCGCGAAGCCAGGTCGGTGTAACCGACGATGGTCACGCCATGCTTGACCACGGCCTTGCCGGGTTCGGTCAGTTCGCAGTTGCCGCCTTGCTCGGCGGCCATGTCCACGATCACGCTGCCGGGCTTCATGCTTTGCACCATCTCGGCGGTGATCAGGCGCGGGGCAGGTTTGCCAGGGATCAAGGCGGTGGTGATGATGATGTCGCACTCTTGCGCTTGCTTGGCGTACATCTCGCGCTGCGCGGCCTGGAAGCCTTCGCTCATGACTTTGGCGTAACCGCCACCGCCCGAGCCTTCTTCTTCGTAGTCCACCTTGACGAACTCACCACCGAGCGAGACCACCTGATCGGCCACTTCGGCGCGGGTGTCGTTGGCGCGCACGATGGCGCCCAGGCTGGCGGCCGCGCCAATGGCGGCCAAACCGGCCACACCGGCACCGGCAATGAACACCTTGGCCGGCGGCACCTTGCCCGCGGCCGTGATCTGACCATTGAAGAAGCGGCCAAAGGCATTGGCGGCTTCCACCACCGCACGGTAGCCGCTCACCCCGGCCATAGAGGTCAGCGCGTCCATCTTCTGGGCGCGGCTGAGTGTGCGGGGCAGTGCGTCAATCGACAGCGCCGTGACCTTTTTGGCCGCCAACTGCTGCATCAAATCTGGATTTTGCGCGGGCCACAAAAAGCCAATCAGCGTCTGGCCTTCGTGCATCAGCGCCACTTCATCGGACGTGGGGGCACGCACCTTGAAGACGATGTCGCTGCCACTCCAAAGCGCCGCAGCGTTGGGGGCAATGGTTGCTCCGGCTTCGATGAAGGCAGCATCCGAGAGGTCAGCCAGATCGCCCGCGCCCTGTTCCACCACCACCGCAAATCCGAGCTTGACCAACTTGGTCACTGCATCGGGGACTGAGGCCACGCGTTTTTCACCGGGAAAAACCTCTTTGGGCACGCCAATGCGCTGGCGCGTGGCGGTTGTATCGCCTGTTTGCATGTCTGTCTCCTCACTCTGTCCAGAAAACCAAAGGAAAACAGCTTAACCGAAGTCAATGTGTCCCCCCTTTCACCAAGATCTTCCAAGTCTCAGGGCAATGCACCCTGTGCCCATGAAACATCAATATATCAGTCAAAAAAAATATTTTGTACCGCCGGGCTTGACCGAGGCTGACTGACAACTGCATGTCAGCCTGACGAGGACGAGGGACCGATAATCCGCGTCATGGACACACGCTGGAAACCCAATGTCACCGTGGCCGCCATCATTGAAAAAGAAGGCCGCTACCTGCTGATTGAAGAACACACCCAAGAGGGCCTGAAGCTGAACAACCCGGCTGGCCACCTCGACCCCGGTGAATCCCCCGCCGAAGGCTGTGCGCGTGAAACCCTCGAAGAAACCGCTCGCCCCTTCACACCCAAAGAGTTGGTGGGCATTTACTTGTCTCGCTTTCAAAGGCCTCAAACCGGTGAAGACATCACCTATGTGCGCATGGCCTTTTGCGGTGACATCGGTGATGTGCAACCGGGTCTGAGTCTGGACGAAGGGATTGTGCGCACGGTCTGGATGACGCCTCAAGAGGTCCGCGACAGCGCTCACCGCCACCGCAGCCCCTTGGTCTTGCGATGCATCGAAGACCATTTGGCAGGCCAGCGCTTTCCACTGGGGGTGATCCACACCGATGCGGCTGTCGCCGAGTTGCCGCCTTTGCAGCCATGATCGGGGCGTGGCCTTCCGAAGCCCTGTGGCTGCTCACTGGTGGTGCAGCGTTTGCTGCAGGCGTCCTGAACGCGATCGCCGGGGGCGGTAGCTTCCTGACATTTCCTGCCTTGGTCTTTGCGGGCGTTCCCCCGCTGGCTGCCAACGCCACCAGCGCCATGGCAGTCAGCCCCGGTTACTTGGGCAGCACCTGGGGGTTCCGAGAAGAACTCAAGGCCTTGCCCAAAAGCCTGCTTCGACAAGAGGTGAGCATCGCCGCTTTGGGCGGCTTGATCGGTGCCGGCTTGTTGCTGGTAACCCCTGCCAAAGTCTTTTCAGGTCTGGTGCCATGGCTTTTGCTGGTGGCAACTGCGCTGTTTGCGGCAGGTCCCTGGCTCGCCAAAGGCAATTCTGGTCAAGGCCAGCCCGCTTGGCGCCTGCCCGGGTTGATGCTGGTGGCGGTTTATGGCGGTTATTTCAATGGGGGACTGGGCATTTTGCTGATGGCGCTGTACACCCTGACAGGTGAATCGAGGCTCAACACGGTCAATGCGCTCAAGAACCTCAATTCTTTTGTGCTGTCTTTGCTCTCGGTGCTGGCGTTTGCGCTGGCAGGTGCCATTGTTTGGCCTCAAGCGATCTGGATGATGGTTTTGGCCACCGCAGGGGGCTGGGTGGGAGCGCGCTTGGCCAAGCGCCTGCCTGTGCGCTGGGTGCGTTGGCTGGTCATCGCCACGGGCTTGGTGATGAGTGCGGTTTTCTTCAGCCGAACTTGAAACACACCTGACGAGGTTCGAGGGGCCAAAGCAGACGCTCAGTCTGCTGGAACCCGTTGACCCGCTGCCACTGCGTCCAATCGCTCTTTTTCTGCCAGCACCTTGGCCACGTAGCCACCGTCTTCGGTCAAGGCATAGCCTCCCAGGTAAAACTTGAGCCCGTCCTCGAGCGATCCCCCGCGCATCTTGATCGCATCGGACAACACCGCCACCCCCACACGCAAATTGGTCAGGGGATCAAAAGCGGCCAGACGACCGCCGTAAGCCTCGTAGCGTTGGGCATGCACCCCCGTCATGACCTGCATCAATCCCTGAGCACCGGCATGACTTTGCACATAAGGGTGGAAACTGGACTCGGTGGCGATGACCGCCAAAATCAGATGCGCAGGCACTTTCGAAGACTTGGCCAGCACATGGGCCTCGGCCACCAAAGCCGCCAGGGGCTCAGGGGCCACCCGGTATTTGCGGGCCAACCAATTCGCGACCAGTGCCTGCGGGGGAGGCAAGTCGTTCAAATGCACGGCCGTGGCACGTTCGGCTGTATTTTCAGGCCACCAGGCCATCAGGACATTGCGCTCGCGCAACCACGCAGCCAAACGCTGTTCCGAGGGCAACAACCATTGGGGCTGCAACCACAACAAGAAAACCAACACGGCCACCAGCAAGCCCACCACGGCCAGTCCCCGATGAATGAGGAGAACAAGCTTCGCCAGCACGCCGCGACAGCGGGCGCGCCAAGCGGGTTCTTGGACCTCGGTGTTCAGCATGGTGATCAACATTGAAAAACAGCCATTATCCCGTGGATGCCCAGCACAGGTGCGCTTCGCATCCGCTGCACCCGCAGGGCATCGGATAATGCGCCCATGTCCAAATTCAAGCGTGTGGTCGTCGGCCTGTCCGGCGGCGTCGATTCGGCTGTGACCGCCCACTTGCTCAAGCAGCAAGGCCATGAGGTCATTGGCATCTTCATGAAAAACTGGGAAGACGACGATGACAGCGAATACTGCTCGTCCAACATCGACTTTGTGGATGCCGCCGCCGTGGCCGATGTGCTGGGCATTGAGATCGAGCATGTCAACTTTGCCGCCGATTACAAAGACCGGGTGTTTTCGGAATTTGTGCGCGAGTACCAAGCCGGACGCACGCCCAACCCGGACATCCTGTGCAATGCCGAAATCAAGTTCAAGTCTTTTTTGGACCATGCCATGCGCGTGGGGGCCGAAAAAATCGCCACCGGCCACTATGCCCGTGTGCGGCAAAACACCGACAGCGGTCTGTTCGAGTTGCTCAAAGGCCTGGACCCTGCCAAAGACCAAAGCTATTTCCTGCACCGCCTGAACCAGGCCCAACTGGCCAAGACCTGGTTCCCGGTGGGCGAACTGCACAAGACCGAGGTGCGCCGCATTGCCCAAGACATCGGCCTGCCAAACGCCAAAAAGAAAGACTCCACCGGCATCTGCTTCATCGGCGAGCGGCCGTTTCGCGAGTTTTTGAACCGCTACATCTCCAAAGAACCCGGCCCCATCAAGGACCCCACGGGCCGCACCATCGGCCAGCATGTGGGGTTGAGCTTTTACACCCTGGGCCAGCGCCAGGGCTTGGGCATTGGGGGCATCAAGGCCAAAGGGGCTCAACGCGGGGGCGGCGAACACACCCCCTGGTTTGTGGCCCGCAAGGACATTCCGAACAACACCTTGTGGGTGGTGCAAGGCCACGACCACCCCTGGTTGCTGTCACCCCAGCTGCAAGCCACGGATGTGAGCTGGTGCGCGGGCCAGGCCCCTGCGGCTGGAGCCTACGCCGCCAAGACGCGCTACCGGCAAAGGGATGCGCCTTGCCATCTGCAAGCGCTCGGCACACCCGATGGCGCACCGGGCTTTGAACTTTCGTTCAGCGATCCCCAATGGGCGGTCACGCCCGGCCAAAGCGCCGTGCTGTACGACGGCGAGGTGTGCCTGGGCGGCGGCGTGATCCACTCGGCCAGCGCCTGCCCCAACCCTGCGGCCTGACTTATTCCCCGCCCAGCCCCAGCCGGTTGGGTTGGCGCTTTTCAATGGCAAAGCGCAGCAAGGCCGCAGTCCGGAAAATGCCGTGCGCAAACTTGCCATAAGGCAATGTGAGGAACAAGGCCATCACCGCGCCCAGGTGCACCGCCAACATCAAAGGCATGGCCGCCGTTTGGCCCAGCAACCACAAGAGCAAACCCGTCACGCTGACCAAGAACAACAAGGCGATGAATCCCCGGTCCATGGGTTTTTGCGCCGCATCGCCGTGGTCCGGGTGGCGGCGCAGGTTCAAGCGCCACAAACCGGCTGTGCCCACCGTCAGGCTCACCCCGCCAATGACGCCAAGCAACTTGGGCAAGGTCGTCAGGTCATACGGTGCGGGCCAATCCAACACATAGTGGTACAGCGTGGCCACGCTGGTGGCGGCAAAGCACAGCATGAAACCGTAAAAGGTCAGGTGGTGGTAGCGCCTGCGGGCATGCGTCCAGGCGTCGTCTTCGTTGTGGCAACCCTCGCCGTGGCCGCCGTCCAGGTATTTCAAGCGCAGCGCATCATGCGCCGCTTCTGCGGCAGCTGGAGAGGTCAAACCGGCGCCGCTGGTGGCAGGTGTCACCTCACGCCAAAAGCGCATCACCCCCAGTGCCAGCGCCAACACTGCGAACAAGAAGATGGGCGCAAACAGGCTCACCATCAGGTTGTGAGGGAACACTGCATAAAAACCACCGGCCACGGGCGCGCCCCACAGCGTGCCTTGACGCAGCATCGCCAAGGCCAAAAACAAGGCCAAACCCAAAGCGAGCGCCACCGAGAGGGTCAAGCCATTGCGCTGGTACAGACTCCCCAAAGCCGGGGGCCAAGCGTAGTCGGCATACGTCTGACCACGCACCTGGGCCATGGCCTTGGGCACATTGATGGCGAAGTCGTGCGGGGGTGCATATTGGCAGGCATGCAGGCAAGCGCCGCAGTTGTGGCACAGGTTGGCCATGTAATGGATGTCCGCCTTGCCAAACTCCAGGCGCAGCGTCATGGCCGGGAACACGGCACAAAAGCCCTCGCAGTAGCGGCACCCATTGCAAATGTGCATTTGGCGGGCCACTTCGGCTTCGGGCGCGGTCAACTCGCCCAGCGCCAAGGCGCGGGCGTCACGCGTCAGGGCTTCAAGCGTTTGCATGCGTTGCTCCTTCCTTCTGGGCCATGACCGCTTTGGCCGCTTGTTCGCCCGCGATGCGGCCAAAGGCCGTGCCAATCGTCATGCCCACCCCGGCCGTGTAGCCCTTGCCCAGCACGTTGCCCGCCATCATTTCACCCGCCACAAACAGGTTGGGACTGGGCTGGTCCTTGAATCGCACAGCGGTGGTCTCATCGGTTTTCAATCCCAAATAGGTAAACGTCACGCCGGGCCTGACGGCATAGGCGTAATAGGGGGCGGTGTCCAGCGGCCGGGCCCAATGGGTTTTGGCGGGCGTGACCCCTTCGGTGTGGCAGTCGTCCAGCGCCGTGTGGTCAAACGTCCCCTCACGGCAAGCGGCGTTGTAATCGTTCAAGGTTTGCATGAAGGTCGCTTCATCGAGACCCAGCTTGCGGGCCAACTCGGGCAGGCTGTTGGCCTGCGTGCCTTCAAACACCGGCGGCATGAAACGGCCAATGGCTTTGGCATCGATGATGGAATACGCCACCTGCCCCGGCTGCTGGGCCACCAAACGCCCCCAGATGGCGTAGCGCTTGGGCCAGAAGTCTTCGCCCTCGTCGTAAAAACGCCGCCCCTCGCGGTTGACCACCACACCCAGGGACACGCAGTCGATGCGGGTGCAAATGCCACCGTCGTACAAGGGTGCACGCGCATCGATGGCCACCATATGCGCCTGCGTCGGGTCGCCAATGCGGTCAGCGCCCTGGTCCAGCATGTGTTTGAGCAGGACGCCCTGGTTGTAACGCGTGCCTCGAATCAGGAATTGATCGGCCGGGTACTCGCCGCGCTCGTTTTGGCCCCAGGCCTCGCGCAGCCATTCGCGGTTGGATTCAAAGCCCCCCGCAGCCATCACGCAGGCACGGGCCTCGACGCGTTCGCGCCGCACGCTGCCATCGGCCTGCTTGTGCATGACCGATGCGGCCACAAAACGCCCTTCGTCCAGCTCGACCGCATCGACCTCGGCGTTGTAGTGGATCTGCACGCCCAGATGTTCGGCGCTGCGGTAAAAAGCATTGACCAGGGCCTTGCCCCCGCCCATGAAGAAGGCATTGGTGCGGGCCGTGTGCAATGCCCCGGACAAAGACGGCTGAAAGCGCACGCCGTGCTTGACCATCCAGGGCCTGCAGGTCGCCGAATGGCGGATCGCCAGACGCGCCAGATGCTCGTTGGTCAAGCCGCCAGTGACCTTCAAAAGGTCTTGCCAGAACTCTTCCTCCGGGTAGGCATCGACCAGCACATCTTGCGGTGCATCGTGCATGCAGCGCAAATTGCGCGTATGGCCCGAGTTGCCGCCGCGCCACTCACGCGGCGCCGATTCGAGCAGCATCACGCTGGCACCACCCTCGCGGGCCATGAGCGCCGCACACAGGGCAGCGTTGCCGCCGCCAATCACCAAAACATCGACCGTCATAAACACTTTCAGGGCAAAGGCACAGGGCTCGAAGCCCGGGTCAGATCAGAACTGGTACTTGCGCAAACCACCATCCACCGGGATCACCGCACCCGTGATGTAACTGGCCAAAGGCGAGGCCAGGAAGGTGACCAAGTTCGCCATGTCTTCCGGCTCGCCATAACGACCCATCGGGATTTCGTTCTCGCACTGCCACTGGCGGTATTCGGGGGTGTAGTTGCGGAAAATTTGTTCGGAATGGATACGCCCTGGCGGGACGCAATTGACAGTGACACCGTGCTTGCCCACCATGCGCGACAAACCCTTGGCCCAGCTGTGCATGCCCGCCTTGGCGCAAAAAGCGCCATTGGTGTGCTCGGGTTCGCTCTTGCCGGTGATGTTGATGATGCGGCCCCATTGGCGCGCAATCATCTGGTCAATCAGGGCATCGGCCACTTGGCGCGGACGGTGAAAGTTCAAGGTGATGGCTTCTTGCCAGGCCTCTTCGCTCACATGCAACTCCTTGAAACTGCGCGAACCCCCGGCGTTGTTCACCAAAATGTCCACGCTGCCCAGACCCGCCAAAGCCGCCTCGGCCAGGCGTTTGGCCGCGTCGTCGGCGTACAGGTCCGATTCAATGATCACCGGCGCATGTCCACCTGCAGCCACGATTTCGTCCGCCAGCTCGCGCAACTTGTCCACACGCCGTGCAGACACGGCCACACGCACGCCCTCTGCAGCCAAGGCCTTGGCAATGCCACGCCCAATGCCCACGCTGGCCCCCGTCACAAGAGCGGTTTTGTCTTTGAGTTGCAAGTCCATGAAAACTCCCATTTGAAAATCAGGCTTCAAATGTATGCCCTGAACGCCTGGCTGTGCACCAGGATCCAAGGATGGGGGTATCATGAAATGTGATGGCAAAGGTTTTGTAGACGGGTTCAATCCGCCGAAAGTTTGGCCTGTTGAACCACCCGTCTCCACTTGGCCAGGTCATCGCGCACCAGGGTTTTCAGCTCGTCGGGCGTGCTGGTTTCAACATCGGCGCCCTGCGCTTCGATGCGAGCGACCGTGTCCTTGTCGTTGAGCACTTGATTGAGTGCCGCATTGAGTTTAGTGACCACCGCTTTGGGCGTTTTGGCCGGGACAAACAGGGCATACCACTGCGTCACGTCCACCCCGGCAACACCCAGCTCCTTGAGGGTTGGCACTCCGGGCAAAGCAGGGGAGCGGCGACTGCCCGCAATGCCAACGGCGTGCAACTTGCCAGACTTGACATGTGGCAGTGCTGTGAAAAGGCTGGGGAACATGATGTGCGTGTGACCGGCAACCGTGTCGTTGACCGCTGGCGCAGAACCTTTGTAAGGCACATGCATCCAGGAAGCCTTCATGCTGAGCTTGTAGAGTTCAGCAGCAAAATGTGGCGCCGTGCCATTGCCCGCCGAGGCATAACTCAGTTTGCCGTCTTGCGCCTGAATGGACGCCAAAACCGTCTTGGCATCTGCGGCCTTCAACTGTGAGGTGACCACCATCAAAGTGGGGGAATAGCCCACAAGACCCACAGGCTCGAAATCACTGACCGGGTCGTAACGCAGCTTTTGCAAAGCGGGATTCATCGCATGGGTCGCCACATACCCAAAGAGCACGGTGTGACCGTCTGCTGGTGCGCGGGCCACAAACTCAGAAGCAATGGAGCCATTGGCGCCCGCTTTGTTCTCCACGATCACCGACTGCCCCAGCAGAGGCGCCATTTTTTGGGCGATGACGCGGGCCATGGCGTCGTTACCGCCCCCTGCAGCAGTGGGCACAACAAGGGTGACCGTTTTGTCAGGGTAAGCGAAGGCCAGTGCCGATGAAGTCAAAGCCAGAGCGGTCACTGTCTTTTTGAAAATGCGCGAATACATGAGAGTTCCTTAAGAAAAAACCAAATCAGCGGGAAGTTGTAAGGCGCCTTCCATGATTTTTCGAACGGTACGAACCACGGATGCCCGAACCACTTGCAGCTGGCCAGCTTGTGTCCGGACTTCCGCAGCAATTTGAATCACACCCGAGGGGTGCGCCACTTTGAAAACTTGCTCCCCCTCGATGCACTCCGAGCGGCTGGCCACCGTACCGGGCAAAGCAAACGCAGTCACCACACCGATCGCGCCTGTGACGGCATGGGCGGTATGGCACTTCCAGGGCGTGAAGTAGCGTGACACGATGGTCATGGGGTCTTGACCTGGACTGACCAGCACTGGCTTGGGCAGCACACTGGCCGAGACATCACCCAAGCCCATGAGGCGACCGGCTTGCAGCCGAATGCGTTCCATGCGGGCCAAAAGATCGGGCATGGCATCGAGTTCAGAGGCACTCTCCGTGCCGGTGACGCCCAAGCTGTGGGCAGGCATCAAGACCATGGGCATCGCTGCATCGATGCAGGTGACCTCCACCCCGTCGATCAGGTTGATGCGTGCACCCGTGGGAAAAAGTTTTCCGGTCACGCCGCCCCATGCGTCCAAAAAGTTCAAGTAGACCGGTGCAGCGGTACCCGCCACCCCATCCATGCTGATGTCGCCGTCGTAAACCACTTGACCATGGGGGGTGTGAATTTGCACATCAATGCGTGCACCGGTATTGACGTTGTGCACACGCACCGAAGTCATGCCCTCTGTGGCCGCAATCAAGCCTTGCTCTACGGCAAATGGCGCCACACCCGCCAACATGTTCCCGCAATTGGGTCGGGTGTCCACCCCGTTGGGGCCCACCTGGGCAAAGAGGTAATCCACGTCGCAGTCGACGCGAGAGGATCTTGAAACCATGGCGACCTTGCTGGTCAATGTGGTGCCGCCACCGAGTCCGTTGATCTGTGAAGGATCGGCAGCGCCAATGGCGCTTTGCAACACACGATCTCTCAAGTGATCGTCTTTGGGCAACCATTCACGAAGGAAGAAAGGGCCGCGTGAAGTTCCTGAACGCATCAGAACACAAGGCAATGAAGTAGTCATGGGTGCGGATGATGCGACCTGTGTAGAATTTTGTGAATTGCATTTTTAAAAAGTATTGATGCAAAAAACACAACACTGCAACTGACATGAACATCAACTTCGATTTGCATGACCTGCAGGCTTTTTCTGCTGCGGCCGAACTGGGCAACTTCCGAAAAGCAGCCGAGGCCGTGCACATTTCACAACCGGCTTTCAGCCGTCGCATCGACAAACTCGAAAACGCTCTGGGTGTGAAATTGATCGACAGAAGCACGCGCAGCATGAGCCTGACGGGCGTGGGGCGAGACTTCGCACGCAAGGTGCGTCTGTTGCTTGACGACCTGGATGAAACCTTGCTGGGGATTCAGGAAGTCGGTGGAGCGCGCATGGGCGAAGTCACCGTCGCCTGCGTCCCTTCTGCTGTTTACTACTTCTTGCCGCAAGTCCTGCGCACTTACCACGCCAGGTTTCCACGCATCCGCATCAAGGTGCACGATGCCAGCGCCAATGAGGTCCTGTCGGTCGTCGCCAGCGGCGAAGCCGACTTCGGGGTCAACTTCATGGGCAACGACGAACCCGGAATTGAATTTCGCAGCATTCTGGAAGAGCGTTTTGTCGCCGCCTGCAGAAAGGACCACCCGCTGGCCAAAAAAAGAAAGGTCAGCTGGCAAGAACTGGGGCAATACGACTTCATGTCTGTGTCCAAATCTTCGGGCAATCGCATGTTGCTCGATTTGGCCTTGGCCTCTGCAGATCAACGACCGCAAAGCATTTACGAAGCCCAACATGTCACAACCTTGCTGGGTTTGGTCGAAGCAGGCATGGGTGTGGCTGCCGTACCGTCTTTGGCCATGCCCAGCGCAGATCACCCGGTGTTGGCCAGCGTGCCTTTGTTCGACCCCATCATCACCCGGCGCATTGGACTGATTCGCCGCAAGGGCCGCAGCTTCACCCCGGCAGCCGAAAAGCTTTATGAGTTGCTGCTCGGCTTGCGCCCAGGCCAAGGCCGCAAATCCCTGACCAAGACGTGATGGCTTAACTCTCTGCTTCAGAGTTGGGTGACGGAGCGCTCAGGCTCGCGCCCAGCCAGACCCCTGACCGCACCAAAGTGCGCACACAGTCAGCCAAAACCACGCGGGTCGCCAAAGCGGCTGGGGACAATTCATCCTCCGACAAACCACATAAAAAATTCACGCGCCGGACTTGATGGTCGCTGATGCGGGCCATGCCAAAGCGCTCGGCGGCACCGGGTATGCGCGCGACTGCAGACCAAGGTTGCAGCGTGGAACCCAGTCCAGCGCCCACGGCGTCCATCAGCATGGCCAAGGAGTCCATTTCCATGACCACACGGGGGTCCACTTTGGCACGCGCAAATGCCACATTCAGGCCACTGCGCAAGCCATGCGGGCCCGTCGGCAAAATCAGCGGCTCATCGCACAGCTGGGACATGCGCAGGCTCTGTGGCGATTTTTGGGCTCTGTGGGAGCGCGCAGAAATCAGGAAAATATCCTCTTCAATCAGCGGCAAAACACTCCAGCGCCGGGCCGATTGCAAGGATTGGCCACCGGCCATCGGCAAATCAAACAGCACCGCCAAATCGAGCTGCCGTGCGTTGAGCATGGCGGACAAATGCCCCGAGAGGCTTTCGACCATGTGCAGACGGACATCCGGGTAACGCTCGCGCATGGCCTGCATCAAGGGCAAGCCCAATACAGCTGCCGTGGTGGGAGCCAAGCCCACACTGACCGTGCCCGACAAACGCGCCTGCTGGGCGGCGCGAATGGCCTGCTCGGCATGCCGCAGGGTCAATTGCGCCTCGCGGAAAAAGGCCACACCCGCCTCGGTGGGCGTCACGCCCTGAGGGGAGCGCTGCAGCAACCGTGTGCTGAGCTCTCCTTCCAAACGGGTGATTTGCTGGCTCAGGGCCGACTGCACCAGGTCCAGGTCCAAAGCGGCCCGGCTGATGCTGCCCAACTCCACCACCCGCACAAAATACCGCAGTTGTCGCAGTTCCATGAGGTCAAGCGTCCGGGCGTTGCAAGTTTTCGTGGATTTTTTGGCGGCTGCGCCAAACGCTCCACAACACCAAAGGCAGCAGCAAAGCCACCGACATTTCAGGGTTGAAGGGCAGACCATAGGCCTGCAAGCCCTTGAAGGCGTAGAGCAGCAAGCTCACCACGTAATAAGAGATGGCGGCCATGGACAAGCCCTCCACCGTCACCTGCAAGCGCAGCTGCAACTCCTGACCACGGGTCAGCTTTTCCAGCAGCACCTGGTTTTGCGCTTCGGTGGCAATGTCCACACGGGTGCGCAACAAGGCGCTGGTGCGCGAGACCCGCTCGGCCAAGGATGCCAAGCGTTTTTCGGTGGCCATCACGGTGGCCATGGCCGGTGACAAGCGCCGCTGCATGAATTCACCCAGGGTTTGAATGCCTGAAATCGGCCGCTCCCGCAATTCGGCCAGGCGTTGGCTGACCAGGGAGTCGTAGGCGCGAGTGGCAGAAAACCTGAACCCGTGCTCAGCCGTTGCACGCTCAATGCGGGCGGCCAAGGACACCAGCAAATCCAGCAAGGCCTGATCGCTTTCACCCTTGCGCTCCAGCAAACCCGTGATGTCGGCCAACTGTCCCTCAGCGGAAGACAACATGGCAGACAGGTTTTTGGCCACCGGCAAGCCGCGCAAAGCCATCAGCCGGTAGGTCTCCAGCTCCAGCAAGCGTTGCGACACGCGACCGGCCCGAGCCTCGGAAGTCTCGGGCGGTGCCAACACCAGCATGCGCTCAAAACCATCGTCTCCAATGCGGAAATGCGTGAGGATGCACGAATGCGACAAGCCCTCTGCGGTGTTGCCCATGCGGGAGGCCAAAATGATGCCAGGCCCCAACCAGCTTTGGGCCTGGGCCATCAGATCGGGCGAAGACAGGTCTGCACACAGCATGCCCAACTGGATGGCCGCCATGGTTTGGCCCGGCAAACCCCGCAGCCATTCGGTGCCCACCGCCACGTGCGGCGCCAGCTCAGGCAGGTCTGCGCCCCACTGCGCATGGGCGGGCAGGTTCTGGACGATGGAATAGCGGGTGAACTCGGTGTGACGCTCCCACTTCACAGTGAAATGGTCGCAACGCAAACGCAAGAAATTACCCTGCAGGCGACTCAGTTCCAAATCGGCATGGCCCGGCAGTTGCCGCAGGTGGGCCCACTCCTGTTCACGCGAAATCCCCTCATTGAGCAAAGCCACATACACGATCAACGCCGGCAGCCTGACATGGGCAGGTGGGCGGGCATGGACTTCGTTGTGCAACTCTCGCCGCTGGGCGTCTTCTGGCGGCAAAAAGCGGGAAGTGATTTCGTTCATGGGACTATTCTGACCGAGCTTGCAGCCACATGCCATGGACGCCACGAGAAATCTCAAGCGCCAGCCCCAATCCCGTCCATGTCCAATCAAGGCCCTGGCGGCTCCGGCACCAGCAATCGCCCCTGCCAAATGCCCACGACTGTGGACAGGCCCAGCCAAAGAAACAGACCAGACACCAGCACCAAGCCCGCCAAGGCCCAGGCTTGCGCCTCAACGCGGTCCAAGGACAAGGTCAGTGACAAGGCAGAAAATGCCGCCAAGGGAAAAGACATGCCCCAAAAAGGCATGCCAAATGCCTGCTTGAAAACACCGCGGGCCACGAAGGCAGAGCCACACAAAAACAACAAGGCCACACACCAAAGTCCCTCCACCATCCACGCCGGGGTGCCCAGGTTCAAACCCGACAAAGCCAACACCGAGGGCGGCGCCACCGTGATGAAGGTCAAGGGCAACAGGCGCTGCGGCCACATGCCCAAGCGGCGGACGCGCCACCCAATCAGCCCCCAAGCCACAGGCCAAAGCAAGGCTGCCAGGCCAAATTGAACCGAGGCCCAAACCGGATGACCCAAATCCACACCCATCAAAGCCGGCAACACATTGCCCACCACGGGAATGAACAAGGCCGGGGTCATGCCCAACCAAAACCGGTCTTGGTGCCGATCCGCACGAAACCAGCCGAGCACCACCACCCCACTCACCAACATCAGACCCGCAGAACCGAGCATCCACAGGGCATCTGCCCACCCTGAAAAACCCCAGTGGGCGGCCCCCACGCTGGCCATCAACACCCAAGAAGCGGGCAAGGCCGCCGTGAACACATGGCGCACAGGGTGCTGCAGGTCAGCGCGAACAGCTTGCGGGAACCACCCCAGGCGAGCCACTGTGGCCAGCATCAAAACGATCAAGACGCATGCGGCCACAACGCCCAGGGCGGCCGAGACCCACACCGCCACGGTCCCCCAAAGAAACTCGGCGCGCAACCAAGCCAGCGACAGGCCGCACCAACCCATGACCATGGCAAACCAAGAAAAGCCCAGGTGTTGCACCGGCGAGAAAAAAAGGCGTGGGCTCATGCGCTGCTGAAAGAAAAAACCCGTGGGCTGGACCACGGGTTGGGGGATGGACGTCGGTGAAGCAGTGCGCTTTAGAACGGGATGTCGTCGTCCATGTCGTCAAAGTTGCTGGCAGCAGGCTTGGCTGCGGCCGCAGGGCGACTGGCCGGTGCGGCGGCAGGTCGGGCCGGCGCGGCTTGGCGTGGGGCATAGCCACCGCCGTCCTCGGCAGGGCCGCCCATGCCTTGGCGACTGCCCAGCATCTGCATGCTGTCGGCACGGATATCGGTGGCGTACTTTTCCACACCGTTTTTGTCGGTGTATTTGCGGGTGCGCAGGCTGCCCTCGACATAGACCTGACTGCCTTTGCGCAGGTACTGGCCTGCGATTTCGGCGAGCTTGGCAAAAAAGCTGATGTTGTGCCACTCGGTGGCCTCGCGCATTTCACCTGTGGCTTTGTCTTTGTAACGGTCGGTGGTGGCCACGCGGATGCTGGTGACCGCGTCACCAGAGGGCAAATAGCGGGTTTCAGGGTCGGCTCCCAGATTGCCGACGATGATGACTTTGTTGACGGATGCCATGAAAACTCCTCGATGATGCCCAATTATGCGGCCAATCTGATGCGGCGAATCGCCCTGGCCTCCAAGGCCAGAAAGCCGCCCCCAGGCACGGCATTTCCCTCAGGGGGTCTGGCTCACAGGCGCGGCTCGACCGGGCGTCTGCATGGGCCACGCCAACAGCCACCACAGCAGCAAAGCCGCGCCACAGCTCAAAAACAGCGCCGGGCTGCCCCAGGACTTGACCAGCCAGCCGCCCACCAGACCGCCCACAAAAAACCCCAGGGACTGCAGCGTGTTGTACACCCCCAGCGCCGTACCGCGCATGGCCCGGGGGGCGATGCGCGAGGCCAGGCTGGGCTGGGTCGCCTCCAGCGCATTGAAGCCGCAAAAAAACACCAGCAACCAAGCCGCCAAAACACCCAGGCTGGGCGTGCCCACCGACTGCACCAACAAACCCAGCTGCACCAAGGCGATCAGGCCGATGGAGAGCAAAAACACTTTTTTCAGGTGTCCGCGCCGCTCCATGGCAAACACCACACCCAAAAACAAAAACGACAGCAACACCGCTGGCAAATACACCTGCCAATGCTGCGCCTTGTCCAGACCCGCCTGCACCAGCAAGGCCGGCACAGCCACCCACATGGCCAATTGCACCGCATGCAGCACAAACACGCCCACATTCAGGCGCATCAAATCGGCATGGGCCAACACGTCGGCCAGCCGCCCACGGCCTGGCCCCAACACAGGCGGCGGGGCGGGCGGGGCGGGCGGGGCGCCCCAGATGACCACGGCCACGCCCACCAAGGCCATCACCCCGGTCAACCAGAACAAGCCCGCGAACCCGATCCAGGCCGTCAACACTGGCGACACCACCAAAGACAGCGCAAACATGAGGCCGATGCTGGCGCCCACCAGGGCCATGGCCTTGGTGCGCACCTCATCACGCGTCAGATCGGCCAGCAATGCGGTGACGGCCGCCGACACGGCACCGGCCCCCTGCAAGCTGCGCCCGACGAGCAACTGGGTCAAATCGGTGGCCACTGCCGCCCAAAAACTGCCCAAAGCAAAAATGATCAGGCCCAGCACGATCACCCGCTTGCGCCCGAAACGGTCCGATGCCATACCAAAAGGCAATTGAAGCAAGCCTTGCGTCAAGCCATAAATCCCCATGGCCAAGCCCAGCCACAGGGGGTCTTCGCCCCCCGGATATTGCCGCGCCTCCAGGGCAAACACCGGCAAAACCAGAAACAAGCCCAGCATGCGCAAGGCAAAAATGCCCGACAAAGAGGCACTGGCGCGCCGCTCGGTGGGCGTCATGTCCAAAGAAGATGCTGTCTGCGCAAGGTCGGTCACACAAAACCCCAAACAGGGTGAAAACAAACGAAGGATTGTCCCTGATTGGTGGTCCCCAGGGGCCGCCGCAGCCCCGGCAGGGATAATCAAAGGTTTTGCTGATCTGGCCGCCCACCGTGAAACTTGTTGACCCCCTTGCCCTGCCCGATGAACCTGATGATGCGCGCTATCTGGCCGCAGCGCTGCGGCAAAGCCACATCAGCGTGCGCGGGGCACGCACCCACAACCTGAAAAACATCGACCTCGACATCCCGCGCAACCAGCTGGTGGTGATCACCGGGCTGTCGGGTTCGGGCAAGTCGAGCTTGGCTTTTGACACGCTGTATGCCGAGGGCCAGCGCCGCTATGTGGAAAGCCTGTCGGCCTATGCCAGGCAATTCCTGCAACTGATGGACAAGCCCGATGTGGACCTGATCGAAGGCCTGTCGCCCGCGATTTCCATCGAGCAAAAAGCCACCAGCCACAACCCGCGCTCCACCGTGGGCACCGTGACCGAGATCCACGACTACCTGCGCCTGCTGTTTGCCCGCGCGGGCACGCCGTATTGCCCTGACCACCACCTGCCCTTGCAGGCGCAGACCGTGAGCCAGATGGTGGACACGGTGCTGGCCCTGCCCGAAGACACCAAGCTGATGATCTTGGCGCCGATTGCCCGAGAGAAAAAAGGCGAGTTTGAAAAAGTCTTTGAGCAGATGCAGGCGCTGGGCTATGTGCGCTTTCGCATCAATGGTCAGACCGTGGAGGTGGAAGACCTGCCCACACTCAAGAAAACAGAAAAGCACAACATCGACGTGGTGGTGGACCGCATCAAGGTTCGCGCCGAAGAGGACGAGAAAGTGAAAGGGAGTGCCAGAGACGCCTTGCGCCAGCGTCTGGCCGAAAGCTTTGAAGCCGCGCTGCACCTGGCTGAGCACCGTGCCGTGGCACTCGAGATGGACACGGGCAAAGAACACCTGTTCAACGCCAAGTTCGCTTGCCCGGTGTGCACCTATTCCATCAGCGAACTCGAGCCGCGCCTGTTCTCGTTCAACTCGCCCATGGGCGCTTGCCCCACCTGTGACGGCATCGGCACCATGGCGTTTTTCGACCCCGAGCGGGTGGTGGCCTTTCCCTCGCTCAGCTTGGCCAGTGGCGCCATCAAGGGCTGGGACCGGCGCAACGGCTTTTACTTCAGCATGCTCGAAAGCCTGGCCAAGCATTACCAATTCGACATCGAAGCACCCTTTGAAAAACTCGCACCGGCGCACCAACAGGTGCTGCTGCACGGCTCGGGAGAAGAAGAAATCAAGTTCAGCTACGTGATGGAGTCCGGCGCCTCACAGGGCAAGAAGGTCAGCAAAAAACACCCCTTCGAAGGCATCATCCCCAACATGACGCGGCGTTACCGGGAGACCGACTCGGCCGTGGTGCGCGAAGACCTGGCGCGCTACCGCAACCTGCAGCCTTGCACCAGCTGCCAAGGCACCCGTTTGCGCCGCGAGGCGCGCCATGTGCGCATTGGTGAAGGCGCACAGGCCCGCGCCATTTACGAGATCAGCCACCTCACCCTGGGCGAATCGCAGCAATATTTTCAGAGCCTGCAACTGCGCGGGGCCAAGGCCGAGATCGCCGACAAGGTGGTGCGCGAAATCGCATCCCGCCTGAAATTCCTCAACGACGTGGGTCTGAATTACTTGAGCCTGGACCGCAGCGCCGAGACCTTGTCGGGCGGTGAGGCCCAGCGTATCCGCTTGGCCAGCCAAATCGGTTCGGGCCTGACGGGCGTGATGTACGTGCTGGACGAGCCCAGCATCGGCCTGCACCAGCGCGACAACGACCGCCTGATCGGCACCCTGCAACACCTGCGCGACATTGGCAACAGCGTGCTGGTGGTCGAGCACGACGAAGACATGATCCGCGTGGCGGACCACGTGATCGATATGGGGCCCGGCGCGGGCGTGCACGGCGGGCGCGTGATGGCCCAAGGCACTTGCGCCGACATCCTGGCCGCGCCCGACTCCATCACCGGCCAATACATGTCGGGTCGCAAAAAAATCGCGACGCCAAAGCGCCACAAAGCAGGCAAAGACTTCATCGAGATCTTGGGCGCCAAAGGCAACAACCTCCAAAACGTGAACGTGAGGCTCCCCGTGGGCTTGCTCACTTGCGTGACCGGTGTGTCGGGCTCTGGCAAATCAACCCTGGTCAACGACACGCTCTACAAGGCCGCGGCACACCAGATTCACCGCGCCCACGAGGAAGCCGCCCCGCACGAAGCCATCCTGGGACTTGAACTCTTCGACAAAGTCATCAACGTGGACCAATCGCCCATTGGCCGCACCCCACGCAGCAACCCCGCCACCTACACGGGCCTGTTCACCCACATCCGCGAACTGATGGCCGAAGTACCCGCAGCCCGCGAGCGCGGCTACGGCCCCGGGCGCTTCAGCTTCAACGTGAGCGCATCGTCGGGCGGAGGCCGGTGTGAAGCCTGCCAGGGCGACGGCGTGGTGAAAGTGGAGATGCACTTTTTGCCCGATGTGTATGTGCCCTGCGACGTGTGCCACGGCATGCGCTACAACCGCGAAACGCTGGAAGTGCAATACAAGGGGCAGAACATCGCGCAGATCCTGAACATGACGGTGGAAGCTGCGCACCAGTTCTTCAGCGCCGTGCCCAACATCGCGCGCAAGTTGCAAACCCTGCTGGATGTGGGCCTGACCTACATCCGCCTGGGCCAAAGCGCCACCACCCTCTCGGGCGGCGAGGCGCAACGCGTGAAACTCGCACTCGAATTGTCCAAGCGCGACACCGGCCGCACGCTGTACATCCTGGACGAGCCCACCACCGGTCTGCACTTTGCCGACATCGACCTGCTGCTCCAAGTGCTGCACCAGCTGCGCGATGCGGGCAACACCATCGTCATCATCGAACACAACCTCGACGTCATCAAAACCGCCGACTGGCTGATCGACATGGGACCAGAAGGCGGCGCGGGCGGCGGCACTGTCGTGGGCGAAGGCACACCGGAGCAGCTGGCCAAAAACAAGGCGAGCTTCACGGGCCGTTATTTGGCGCGTTTGCTCTAAAAACGCGGGCCACCTGCACCGCTTCATCCATCTCTTTTTGAAACAACACGCCTCCATGAAAACCATCGTCCGTGCTTTCTTCCGAACCCTGCGCACCGTGCTGGGTCCCGTCATGCTGCTCAAAGAGCGCCTGACCCAACCGGCTGGCGTGGTGCGCGAAGCAGCGGCGCAAGCCGGCGTGGACGCGCAATGCCAAAGCCTGGCGCTGTACCAGTTCAGCACCTGCCCGTTTTGCATCAAGGTGCGCCAGGAAATGCGTCGCCTGTCACTGCCCATCGAAAAGCGCGACGCACAGCACCATGCAGCCCACCGAAATGAATTGCTGCAAGGCTCTGGCGCGACCCAGGTGCCATGCCTGCGGATCACCGAAGCGAATGGCCAAACCCGTTGGCTGCAGGATTCGGCCGCCATCGTGGCCTATTTGCGCGAACGCTTTGCCTGAAAGTCGGCAGCCACAAAGCGCTGGCAGGTGGGTGCTTCAGCCCCGACAAAGCGGAACACGGGGCGATCAGCGCCAGACCATCCAAACCACGGCCAACACCAGAGCAGCCACCGCCCACAACAGCACGCGTGTGCGCACACGCAAGGTCTCCACCGCGCTCACCAAGCGGGCGTTTTGTTCGGCCAACTCGGCCAGGGTTTGGGCCATCTCGGCTTGCATCTGGGCCTGGCGGTCCAGTTGCACCTGGGCGGCGATCAAACGGTTCTTCAGCTCACCCAAGCTGGGCAAGACCTCCTTGCTCAAATCGACACCGGTGGCACTCGACGGCGCGGGCTCTGCGCTTTGTCGGTCCATCAGTTTGCGCGCTGCTTTGAGCACGCTGGGCGCATGTTCAATCACATCCCCCCAGGGGATGACCTTGAGCGCCAGCAGCCAGGGGATGGCCATGCGAAGTTCCTTTCGGCTCGGTGGTTATAAAGGCCCTGAAGCCTGATGTCAGTATGGCACGGTCTGTCACGCGGCGACCACCGTCAGCAAAGTCTGACCGTTCGCCACCAGCTTCTCCCCCTCTGCATCCAAAGCGAACAAATCACAGCTGGTGAACACCTGCGTTTTGCCGGGCTTGACCACGCGGGCTCGGGCAATGAATTTTTGACCCACAGCGGGGCGTAAGCAGTTGACCGAAAAGTGGGCGGCCAACAAATTCGGCCCCGCCACGGTGCCTGCCGCAAAGCCGCAGGCGGTGTCGATGAGGGTGCCAATCAAACCCGCATGCAAATAGCCCGAGTACTGCCCCACCTCTGGACGCCAAGGCATCTGGATTTAGACAAAGCCGGGTTCGGCCACCGTCACCTCGATGCCGCACCAGCGGTTGAACTCGGCCACACGCGCCAGGATCGCCTCGATCATGTCTTGCGCCGACAGCTTGCCCGCTTTGAAGCGCGGCAGGTACTCGGCGATGAAGGGCAGCGAGAAACCCATCTCCCGCGACATGGCGATGAAGATGACGTGCTTGACGATTTTTTCGTCGTACACGCGGTAACCATTGGGCAGTCGCTGGCTTTCAATGAGGCTGTCGGCCTCATAGCGCCGCAAGCGGTGCACCGACACCCGGGTCTTGGCAGAGAGTTCTGAAATCAAGATGAATTCAGTCGAGCAAGGCTCGCACTGCGCGAGGCTTAGGCCCTATGACGCGTGGGCGACAAGCCAAAGCGCCCGCTGCGCCGCAGGCGATACCCCATGCCATCAGGCTGGTGTACAAAACACCCTTCCACCGGAGCCGCCGATGACTGCACACACCAGCTTGCCCCACGCCCCACCCACCGAGGTGGGCCTGTGCCCCGAACGCACCCAGCGCCTGATGGACGTGCTGCGCCGTGAAGTGGCCAGTGGCCGCCTGCCGGGTGCCGTGGCCATGATCGCCCGGCGCGGTCAGGTCGGCTTGTTGGAGGCCGTGGGCCAGCAAGACCCGGCCACGGGCACCCCCATGAAAACCGACAGCATCTTCCGCATCTACTCCATGACCAAGCCGGTCGTGTCGGTGGCGGTGATGGTGCTGGTGGAGCGCGGGCAGTTGATTTTGAGCGACCCGGTCAGCCGCTGGTTGCCCGAATACGCCCACCAGCAAGTGGCCACGGCTCAGGGCCTGGAGCCCGTGCGGCAAGAAGCCACGGTGCAAGACCTGTTGCGCCACACCGCAGGGCTGACCTATGAATTTTTGGGCGACTCACCGGTGCAGCGCCAATATGGCGCGGTGAAGATCGCCTCACGGGAGCGCACCAATGCCGAGTTTTCTCAAACGCTGGCCGCAGTGCCGTTGCAGTTTCAGCCCGGCACCGTGTGGGCCTACAGCCGCGCCACCGATGTGCTGGGGCGGCTGGTCGAGGTGGTCAGCGGGCAAGGCTTGGGCGCATTCCTGCAAGCCGAGATTTTTGGCCCCTTGGGCATGGTGGACACCGGCTTTGCCGTGCCACCTGATCAGCAGCACCGCATTGCAGAGCCCTTTGCGCACGACCCCGACGGCGGTGTGCCGATGAAGGTGCTGGAACCCCGCCAGGTGCCTGCCATGGAAGGCGGCGGTGGCGGGTTGATGTCCACTGCCATGGACTACGCCCGCTTTTTGCAGTGCCTGCGCAACCGGGGCGAGCTCGAAGGCGTGCGCCTGCTCGGCCCCCACACAGTGGACTACATGACCGCCGACCACTTGGGCAGCATTCCTGCAGATGGTACCTTGCTGCCCCCCGGCCACGGCTTTGGTTTGGGCTTTGCAGTGCGCACCCACTTGGGTCTTTCGCCCGTGCCCGGTTCGGTGGGCTTATACTATTGGGGCGGGATTGCGGGCACCACTTTCTTTGTGGACCCGGCGCTCGACATGTATGCCATGCTGATGATCCAGGCCCCCAACCAAAGGGATTACTATCGGCCCCTGTTCCGCGACCTGGTGTACGCGGCGCTGCTTTAAAAAAATGCAAAACACTGGAGACAGCACATGCCCCAACCCGGCCTCATGATGAACCGCCCCTTGCTCATTTCGGGCATCCTCGAACACGCCGCTGCACAATTTGGCGAGCAAGACATCGTCTCGCGCGAGACGCACGGCCCGCTGCACCGCAGCACCTTTGCCCAGGCTGCCCAGCGGGCGCGCCAGCTGGCCAACGCTTTGGCGCAAATGGGCCTGAAAGCGGGCAGTGCCATTGGCTCGATTGCCTGGAACAACCACCGCCACCTGGAAGCGTATTACGCCGTCTCGGGCAGCGGCATGGTCATGCACACCTGCAACCCGCGCCTGCACCCCCAGCAGCTGATCTATGTGATCAACCACGCCGAAGACGAGGTGGTGCTGTTTGACGCCACCTTTGCGCCACTGGTCAAAGGCATTGCCGCGCATTGCCCCAAGGTGCGCGCCTGGGTGTGTCTGGCCGATGCGGCCAACACCCCCGCCATCGAGGGCGTGAGCGTGCTCAACTACGAAGACCTGATCGCGGGCCACAGCGACACATTCGACTGGCCCGCACTCGATGAAAACACCGGTGCAGCGCTGTGCTACACCTCGGGCACCACCGGCAACCCCAAGGGCGTGCTGTACTCGCACCGCGCCATCGTCATGAACGCCACCACCGGCTGCATGCCCGATGTGCTGGGCCTGTCCACCCAAGAGACCATCTTGCCCGTGGTGCCCATGTTCCACATCAACGCCTGGTGCATCCCCTATGCCGCACTGGTGGCGGGCACCAAGCTGGTCTTGCCCGGCCCCAAACTCGATGGTCCCAGCTTGTACGAGCTGATGGACGCCGAGCAGGTCACCATCAGCGCGGGTGTGCCCACCATCTGGATGGGCCTGATCCAGCACGTCGAGCAAAACAACTTGCGCTTTGCCCACATGAAGCGCACCTGTGTGGGCGGCTCGGCCATGCCCATGGCGCTGATCGCCAAGTTCATGGATACCTATGGCGTGGAAGTGCGCCACGGCTGGGGCATGACCGAAACCACCGCCGTGGCGACCATGAGCATCCTGACCCGCACCGACCGCCAAAAACCTGCAGCCGAACAACACGCCATCGTGGCCAAGCAAGGCCGCGCGGTCTCAGGCATCGAAATCAAAGTCGTGGACGAAAACGGTGCCACCCTGCCGCGCGACGGCACCTCCCAAGGCGAGCTGATGGTGCGCGGCCAATGGATCGTGGCGCGCTATTTCAAGGCCGAGAAAACCGCGCTGGTGGACGGCTGGTTCCCCACAGGCGACATCGCCACCATCGATGCGCGGGGCACCATGCAAATCCGCGACCGCACCAAGGACGTGATCAAAACCGGAGGCGAGTGGATCAGCTCGATCGACCTGGAAAACGCCGCCATCGGCCACCCCGCCGTGGCCATGGCCGCCGTCATTGGCGTCAAGCACCCCAAGTGGGACGAGCGCCCACTGCTGTTCATCGTGCGCAAGCCCGGTCAAACGCTTGAAAAGCAGGAGATCCTGGACTTTTTGGCCACCAAGGTCGCCAAGTGGTGGGTGCCCGACGATGTGGTCTTTCTCGAATCGCTGCCCGTGGGCGGCACCGGCAAGGTGCAAAAGAACGACCTGCGCAAGGACTACGGCGGCGTGTTCAGCTGATCACACCTTGGCGCTGGGCCGCTCGTTCATGCGGTCGCGCCAGGCCTGCAAGGCGTTCATGCCCTCGTCGCCGGGCACAAACTTCATCAAGCCGCGTGCAAACTCCAGCGCGCAAAACGCGGTGATGTCGGCGATGGTGAAGCGCTCGCCCGCGATGAAGGGCTGGCCTTGCAGACGCTGGTCAAAGCCCCGCGCCACATCCCGCACCTTCTCGGCCTGTGAACGGCCAAACTCGGGGAACTGCGGTTGCTCAAGAGGCGCCAGTCCCGGGTGGCTGTGGCGGATCGCGTTGGCAATACCACCCAGCAAATACAGCTCCACCTGGCGGTCGGCCATCTCGATGAAGCCCCGTTCGTCGCCGTCCACGCCCATCAGGTTGGGCTCGGGGTAGCGCCCCTCCAGCAGGGTGCAGATCGCCCGCGTCTCGGTGATCACGCGGCCGTCGTCCAGCTCCAGCGCAGGCACCTTGGCCAAAGGGCTTTTGGCCAGGTAGTCGGGCGTGCGGTGCTCGCCGCCATTGAGGTCCATGTTGACCATCTCGATGCCGGTGATGTTTTTCTCGGCCAAAAACATCAACACCCTGCGGGGGCTGGGGGCGCGGTGGGCGGTGTAGAGCTTCATGGTGTGTCCTATTTTTGGCGGGGAAATGGGCAGGTCTGCTGCCCATTTTGGACAGACTAGCACCCGGCGGGATCGGGGCATGCCACACAAATGACAGGCCGCTTGGGGGTGGATGGCACAGACACCCGCGAGACAGCCAGTCACAGGCCGGACAGGACAAGGCCGTCGCAGGCTTTCCAATCCCATTCACACCCCCTGTTCAACCGATTGAATACCGACCATGAACTTCGACATCCCACCGGACATTGCAGCCCTGCGCGAGCGCACACGGCGGTTCATCGCCGAACAGGTGATCCCGCTCGAGGGCGACCCGCGCCACGGCCCGCACGGCCCGTCCAAAGAACTGCGCGAAGAACTGGTGGCCCGCGCACGCGCAGCCGGCTTGCTCACCCCCCACGCATCGCTTGAGATGGGCGGCCTGAGCCTGAGCCACATCGCCAAAGCGGTGGTCTTTGAAGAAGCCGGCTACTCCAACTTGGGGCCCACCGCACTCAACATCCACGCCCCCGACGAAGGCAACATCCACCTCATGGAATCAGTGGCCAACCCGGCGCAAAAAGAGCGCTGGTTGCGCCCCCAAGTCGCGGGCCTCACGCGCTCGTGCTTTGCCATGACCGAGCCCGACCCCGGCGCGGGCGCAGACCCCTCCATGCTCACAACCACCGCCGTGCGAGACGGTAACGACTACCTGATCAATGGCCGCAAATGGTTCATCACCGGGGCCGATAGCGCGGATTACGCCATCGTCATGGCGCGCATGGAAGACGGCTCCGCCACCATGTTCTTGACCGACATGGACCAGCCCGGTATCCACCACGAGCGCAGCATGGACACCCTGGACAACTGCTTCACGGGTGGCCACGGCGTGCTGCGCTTTGACAACTTGCGCGTGCCTGCCAGCGACGTGCTGGGTGAAGTGGGCCAAGGCTTTCGCTACGCCCAAGTGCGGCTGGCCCCGGCACGCCTGACGCACTGCATGCGCTGGCTGGGGCAGGCGCGCCGCGCGCACGACATCGCGCTCGACTACGCCAGCCGCCGCCATGCCTTTGGCAAGCCCCTGGCCGAACACGAAGGTGTGGGCTTCATGCTGGCCGACAACGACATCGACCTGCACACGGCCCGCCTGCACATCTGGCACACCGCCTGGCTGCTCGACCAAGGCCACAAAGGCGGCTTTGAATCGAGCCGTGCCAAGGTGGCCTGCTCCGAAGCCGAATGGCGTGTGGTGGACCGCTGCGTGCAGATTCTGGGGGGGCAAGGCGTCACGGCCGAAACGCCCGTTATGCGCATCTTCATGGACATGCGTGCCTTCCGCATTTACGACGGTCCGAGCGAAGTGCACCGCTGGAGCATGGCGCGCAAGCTGGTGTACAAGTCACAGCAAGCCGCCAAAGCGGCCCTGGGCTGACGCACAGCCAATTTTTATTCCATGCGGGCTTGCACATGAACCACTCCCTCGAATCGACCCTTGAATTCATCCAGTCGTGTGAAACGCCCTGGTCGCGAGACACCTCGCCGCCCTGGGGCATCCACGATGTCGACCCACCGCCTTACAACCGCCTGTATGGCCCGGTCCATGGGCGTGGACCGGTGTCCGGTGTTTTGTTCCACCAACACCGCTTGTTGGCCCAATGGGGCGAGCCCCACAAAGCCGATCTCACCTTCAGTGTGGCCAAAACGTATTTGGCCTTGCTGGCGGGCCTCGCATTTGACCAAGGGCTGCTGAAAGACGTGCACACACCCGTGGTTCAACAATGCCCTGGCATTGGCTTTGAGGGTGATCGTTTGTCGCGCATCACGTGGCACCATTTGCTGCAACAAACCAGCGAATGGGAGGGCACCTGCTTGAGCATCCCTGAACAAGTTGACCGTTACCGCTGGCTGCCCTACCAAACCGGACAGGCCGAAGGCACCAAAGGCGATTCCAGACCCCTGGGCGAGCCGGGCTCCCGGTTTGAGTACAACGACGTTCGCATCAACCAACTGTCATTGGCCTTGCTGCACTTGTTCAAGCGGCCGCTGCCGGAGGTGTTTGAAGAATTCATCCGTCAACCGCTCGGGTGCTCGGACACATTCCAATGGGTGGGCTACGAGCAGGGCTGGAGCCAAGTCAATGGCCAACGCATGATGTCGGTGCCGGGCGGCAGCCACTGGGGCGGCGGCGTGTCCATCTCGGCCATGGACCAGGCCCGCATTGGCCTGATGCTCATGGGTCAAGGCCATTACAAAGGCCAACAAATTTTGTCTCAGCAATGGCTGCACATGATGCAGCAAGCTTGCGAGGTTGCGCCCTACTACGGCTACCTGATTTGGCTGAACCGAGATGGCGCCTTGTTCAAGGACGCGCCCCGCAGCTCCTGGTTTGCCATCGGCGCTGGTTCATCCATCACCTGGGTCGATCCCGAGCTGGAATTGGTGTGCATCATGCGCTGGATTGACGCCGCCAAAACCAACGACTGCATCGCCCGGGTGATGCAGTCACTGAAGACCTAAAGATGGGCACTGTGCTCATTTCACAAAAAGGTTTTTGAGATTCACAAAAGCCTTCAATTCAAACGCGTTACCGCAAAGGTCCAGAAAGAACATGGTGGCTTGTTCATCATCCAATCCCCGCATGCGCGGGGGCGACAATCCAAGATGACCTTGCCGAAGCCATGCGCCGTGTTTCAATCCACGCCCCCGCACGGGGGGCGACAGGGCGTCACCCGACCAGGTGAGCCCAATCTGCGGCCCCAAATGCTTGCGCTCGGGTTTTCGCCAAATGCGCCACTGACGTGAGGTGTTCTTTCAGAGGCTGCCAATCCTGGCCGTCTGGTCGATGGCCTGTGTGGGCGTCATAGACCGATGTTCGTGACTTATCCAATGGCCTGCCATTGCTTCAAAAGCCTATCCACGACCAACAACAGGCTCAATAAACCAGATACTTGAAAACCATCTTTAATTTGTATCTTTGTTTTCATATATTCTCATCGCAATGTCCTTTAGGCTCATATCGCGAGCCATCTCAAAATTTGACAATTTTCTTTATTGTGGCCACAATAAATGAGTCAAGACATCAGCTTTGATCCAGCCAAAAGTCACCGCAATGAAGTGGAACGGGGCCTGCCGTTCTCACTGGTGCTGGACTTGCACTGGAGCTCTGCATTGATCAAAGAAGACACGCGCAGGGATTACGGAGAACGTCGCTTTCAGGTGCTTGGACTCATTCAGGGGCGGCTTCATGCCGTGGTCTTCACACCGCGGCATGACAAAGTTCATGTGATCAGTCTGCGCAAGGCCAACATCAGAGAAGTCAAACACCATGAGCAAACGCAAAACCCAGCCGCAGACACCTGACACCGACAATCCAGCTTGGACAGCAGAAGACTTGGTCCAAGCAAGACCTGCCAGTGAAGTGCTCAGCCAACTTTTCAGCCCTGAACGAGCGCAGTCTTTGTTGACGCCACGCGGCCGACCCAAAGCCGATGTGACGAAAGTCCGGGTGGGCATCCGGCTGTCTCCGGAGGTGATTGCGCATTTCAAAGCCAGCGGCAATGGCTGGCAAACCCGCATTGACGCTGCGCTGCGTCAATTCATTGCCGAGCACCCCGGCTCGCGCCTTATCGAGCGCGCAGTCGGGCCAGGCTCAGCGCAGCCCCCAGGCCTGCCGTGACGGCGCCTAACATGATGGCCCGACCTGCGCCCAGCGACCCAAACAAGTTGAAACACAGGGCCACCAATGCGGCCCCGCTGGCCTGCCCGATCAGCCGCGCCATCGCCACCATGCCGCTGGCGCCACTGGTGCGGTGGGCCGGTGCACTGGTCATGATGGCGCGCAAATTCGGTGACTGGAACAAACCAAAGCCGATACCGCACAGCGCCATGCTCAGCGCCATCAGGCCGAATGAAACATCCGCATTCATCATGCCCAGCCCGGCCATGCCCAGGCTCAGAATGCTCAAACCCACGCCGCCCAGAATCGCGGGTGGGTAACGGTCAGACAGCGTGCCTGCGACCGGTGCCATCAAGGCCACCACCAGAGCCCAAACCGACATGAGCACCCCTGTTTCCAGGGGGGGTCGCCCCAGCTGCTGTTGAAAAAAGAAAGGCAAAGCCACAAAGGCCAAACCCTGGGTTGTGAAGGAACTGAACGAGGTGAACACCGACAAGCTGAACAAGGGCCTGCGCATCAAATCCATCGGCAGCACAGGCGCCGCATGCCCTCGCTGGCGGCGCAACAAGCAGTAACCGCTGCCCAACATGAGCACCAGTGCAGCGACCACCACGACAACACTTTCTTGCTGCGCGATGGCACTGAGGGTGAACACCAGCGAGGCAAAACAGATGGCCGACATCAGCGCCAAAACTCGGTCATAGGGCTCGTCGGTCTTTGCCGCTTCCGTGCGGGGCAGGTAACGCCGCGCCAGCCACCAAGCCATCAGGCCCAAAGGGGCTTGCAAACCAAACAACCAGGGCCAAGGCAAGACGGCCAGCAACAACGAGGCCACTGTCGGCCCCAAGCTGTAGCCCAAACCCACAATCAGGGCGTTGAGCCCCGCGCCGCGTCCCAATTTGTCGGGCGGGAAAATGCGCTGAATCAGGGCCAAGTTGACGCTCATGACCCCTGCCGCACCCACACCCTGGATGGCACGAAAAAAGGCCAACCACTCCAAGCGCGTGGCACAGGCGCTGCCCAAGGCGGCCAGGTTGAACAGCACCATGCCCAGCAAAAACACCTTGCGCGCGCCCCAGCGGTCGCCCAAGGCGGCCAGCGGCAACAACACCGCCACCACGGCCAACTGATAAGCATGGACCACCCAGACCGATTCGGCAGGCGTGCGCTGCATGGCCGCGCCGATCGCAGGCAAGGCCGTGATGGCCACCGACTGATCCAGCGATCCGAGAAAGACAGCAGTCAGCAATGACAGCAGGGCCATCCCATGCATGCCGTCGGGGACTGGCTTGACGGCGTGGGTCATCGGGGGCTTCAGGCCTTGGCCGCTTCCAGCGTATTGCGCGTGGTCATGGCCACTTGGCGGGCCGCCTCGGCAAAGTCGTCACCGCTCGATGCGTACAGCACAGCGCGCGAGGAGTTGACGATGACGGCCCCTGCGCTGGAGCCATCGGCGTTCGCGCGCCAGCCGGCCTTGACGGTGGCCACCGCGTCGCCGCCTTGTGCGCCCACACCGGGGATCAGCAGGGGCACGGTGGGAGCGAGTTCGCGCACGCGCTCAATCTCGGCCGGGTAGGTCGCACCCACCACCAAACCGAGTTGGCCGTTCAGGTTCCAGGGGCCTTGGGCCAGGCGGGCCACATGCTCGTACAAGCGGGGTTGGCCCTCCACCGAGGCCAGGCGCTGGTTTTGCAAATCGTCACCACCGGGGTTGGAGGTGCGGCAGAGCAAAAACGCGCCTTTGCCTTCGTACTTCAAATAAGGGGCCACGGAGTCCCAGCCCATGAAGGGTGACAAGGTCACGGCGTCGGCGCCATAGCGCTCAAAGGCCTCTTTGGCGTACTGCTCGGCGGTGCTGCCGATGTCGCCGCGCTTGGCGTCCAGAATGATGGGCACATGGGGGGCCACGCGGCGCATGTGTTCCATCAGGCGTTCAAGCTGGCCTTCGGCGCGGTGGGCGGCAAAGTAGGCGATTTGGGGCTTGAAGCTGCTGACCAGGTCGGCCGTGGCGTCCACGATGGCGGCGCAAAAGTCGTAGATCTTGTTGGCGTCGCCTTTGTAGCGGTCCGGGAACTTGGTGGGTTCGGGGTCCAGGCCCACGCAGAGCATGGAGCCGTTTTGGCGCTCGGCGGCGCGCAGCATGTCTAAAAAGGTCATGCCGGTGATTTTAAGGGGGCGCCACCCCGCTGGTGGGGTGACAGCGCTGTGACACGGGGCCGTCTAAGATGGGGCCCATGCACAAATTGACCTCCACACAATGGACCCTGCTGATTTTGTTGACCCTGGTGTGGGGCATCAACTGGCCCATCATGAAGTTGGGGGTCACCGGCTTTCCGCCGCTGACCTTTCGCAGCCTGTGCCTTTGGCTGGGCACGCCTGTGCTGGGTTTGGCCCTGGTGGTCATGAAGGTGCCGTTTCGCATTCCGCGTGCGCATTGGCGCGAGTTGCTGGTGCTGGCGGTGTTCAACATGTTCATTTGGCACGCCCTGATCATCATCGCGGTGCAGTCCCTGTCCAGCGGACGTGCGGCCATTTTGGGTTACACCATGCCCATGTTTTCGGCCGTGTTGGGGGCTTGGTTTTTTGGTGACCAACTGGCCAAACGTTCATGGGCTGGCGTGGCTGCAGCCACGGTGGGCGTGGTCTTGCTGTTGTGGCATGAGTTGACCAATTTGAGTGGCCGACCCACAGGCGTTTTGTTGGCCTTGGCTGCGGCCAGCACCTGGGCGCTGGGCACACAAATGCTTCGCCGAACAACCATGCCCGTGCCCACCTTGGCGATTTCGTTCTGGATGACCTTGATGACCACCGGGGTGATGAGCGTGTTGGCCCTGATGTTTGAGGCCGACCAATGGGTGGCGCCAACGCCAAGCAATGGGTTTGCCATCGTCTTCAATGCGGTGTTGGTGTTTGGCTTTGCGCACGCCGCCTGGTTTTATCTGGCGCGCAGCTTGCCGCCTGTCGCGTCCACCCTGAGTGTGATGCTGATCCCGGTGCTGGGCGTGTTCAGTGGTGCGGTGTGGCTGGGTGAGGTCTTGCACTGGCAAGACTGGGCCGCGGTGGCCTTGATGGTCGCCTCGATTGCCTGTGTGCTGTGGCCCCAGAAAGCGCCTCGGGCCTGAAAACCCCGGGCTTGGTCGGGCCGGCGCCTGGCCCCGGCAGGCCACTCACCAGGCTGGCTGCAGCGCTGCAAAACCCTTGGGCGCCTGGCTGGCCTTGTCGAAGGTGACCATTTCGTAGGCGTCTGGCTGGTCCAACAGGGCACGCAACAAGGCATTGTTCATGGCATGGCCTGAACGGAAAGCACTGTAAGCGGCCAACAAAGGACTGCCGACAATGTAGAGGTCGCCCATGGCATCCAGGATTTTGTGTTTGACAAACTCATCGTCATACCGCAGACCGTCGGCATTGAGGACCTTGTAGTCGTCCATGACGATGGCGTTGTCCAGCCCGCCGCCCAGGGCCAGGCCATTGGCGCGCATCATTTCCACATCTTTGGTGAATCCGAAGGTGCGGGCCCGGGCGATGTCGCGTGCATAAACGCCTTCCGACATGTCAAACACGACCTGCTGACCCGTTGAATCCACGGCGGGGTGACGAAAGTCGATTTCAAAACTGAGTTTGTAGCCGTGGTAGGGCTCCAGCTTGGCCCACTTGGTGTTGCTGCCTTCACCTTCACTGACTTGCACCGTCTTGAGCACTCGCAAAAAACGCTTGGGTGCGGCCTGTTCCACGATGCCCGCACTTTGCAACAAGAAGACAAAAGAGGCGGCCGAGCCGTCCAGGATCGGCACTTCCTCGGCGGTGATGTCCACATACAGGTTGTCGATGCCCAGCCCCGCACAAGCCGACATGAGGTGCTCGACGGTGAACACCTTGGCTTGGCCCACCGAGATGGTCGATGCCAGGCGGGTGTCGGTGACCGATTGGGCTTTCACGGGAATGTCCACCGGCTCGGGCAAATCCACCCGACGGAACACAATGCCGGTGTCCGGCGCAGCAGGACGCAAGGTCAGCTCGACCCTTTGGCCACTGTGCAAACCCACGCCAACGGCTTGGGTCAGGGTTTTGAGTGTGCGTTGTGCAAGCATGCCTGCATTTTAAATGCCCACAGGCTGCGACGGGCCTGCGCCCATCCCACCCTGTGGGCATCGGTCCGCTCAGTCGGCCTGCTTGCGCAAGAAGGCAGGGATCTCGATGTCGTCCATACCGGCATTGGCCATGCCATCCACGCGTGCTGCCGCATGGGTGCGGTTGCTGCGCCAGTAGGCAGGCACGTTCAAACCACCGTTGCCCAAAGGCGCAGCGGGGGCATTCATGGGGGCTGAAATCGCGTCTTGACCACCCATCATGAAGGGCACGTTGTCGGTGCCGGTGCGCAGTACCTTGAGTTCTGGGCGGGCAGCGCCCGCCTTGGTCAAACCGGTGGCCACCACGGTGACGCGAATCTGGTCACCCAGGCTTTCGTCATAAGCCGTGCCATAAATGACATGGGCCTCTTCAGAGGCGCAGTCACGAATCGTGTTCATGGCTTGCTTGGATTCGGACAACTTCAAAGACCCTTTGGCTGCACTGATCAGCACCAGGACGCCTCGTGCGCCTTTGAGGTCAACGCCTTCGAGCAAGGGGCAGGCCACAGCCTGTTCGGCTGCAATGCGGGCACGGTCAGGGCCGCTGGCAGCGGCTGTGCCCATCATGGCTTTGCCAGGCTCGCCCATGACGGTGCGAACGTCTTCGAAGTCGACGTTCACATGGCCGGGCACATTGATGATTTCGGCAATGCCACCGACCGCGTTTTTCAACACATCGTTGGCATGCGAAAAGGCCTCGTCCTGCGTCATGTCTTCGCCACCGGGCAGTTCCAGCAGTTTTTCATTCAACACCACGATCAGGGAATCGACGTTGGCTTCGAGTTCCCGCATGCCTTCGTCGGCATTGGCCATGCGGCGCTTGCCCTCAAAGTCGAAGGGCTTGGTGACCACGCCCACGGTCAGGATGCCCATCTCTTTGGCGATTTTGGCGATCACAGGTGCCGCGCCCGTGCCCGTGCCACCGCCCATGCCGGCGGTGATGAACAGCATGTGCGCGCCTTCGATGGCCGCACGGATATCGGCTTCGGCGGCTTCGGCGGCCTCGCGACCCTTGTCAGGCTTGCTGCCAGCGCCCAGGCCCGTCTGACCCAATTGCACAAAGCGGTGCGCCGCGCTGCGTGCCAGTGCTTGCGCATCGGTGTTGGCGCAGATGAATTCAACGCCTTGAACTTCGCGCTCAATCATGTGTTCCACGGCGTTGCCGCCACCGCCGCCCACGCCAATCACCTTGATTTGGGTGCCTTGGTTGAACTCTTCGGTTTGGATCATTTCAATGGTCATGGTGCTCTCCTAAAAATCTGCAGTTGCCCGAATATGTAAACGTGTTTTTTTGAAATCAATGCGTGAATCCTGGGCCAGTCAACATCGACAAGGCCTTGACCAAATGGGACTGCCTCGAATCGCGAATGCAGGGTTCCAGCGCATCAGAAGGTCCCCACAATGAAGTCTTTGAAGCGTCCAAAAGCGTTGTTCACCGAACTCTTCTTTTGGGTCACCTTGTAACCGCGCAAACGCGCCAGACGGGCCTCTTCGAGCAAGCCCATGACGGTGGCGGCACGGGGCTGACTGACCATGTCGGCCAAGCCGCCCGCGTATTTGGGCAAGCCACGGCGAACCGGCTTGAGGAAAATGTCTTCACCCAACTCGATCATGCCGGGCATGACGGCGCTGCCGCCTGTCAGGACGATGCCCGAAGACAACACCTCTTCGTAACCCGACTCCCGGATCACCTGGTGCACGAGAGAGAAAATTTCTTCGATGCGCGGCTCGATCACGCCCGCCAGAGCCTGGCGGCTGAGCATGCGAGGCCCGCGATCACCCAAGCCTGGCACTTCCACCTGCGCATCGGGGTCGGCCAAGAGCTGTTTGGCGTAACCGCTTTCGACTTTGATGTCTTCGGCATCTTTGGTGGGGGTGCGCAGGGCCATGGCGATGTCGCTGGTGATCAGGTCGCCCGCGATCGGGATCACCGCCGTGTGGCGAATCGAACCGTTGGCAAAAATCGCCACATCGGTGGTGCCGGCACCAATGTCCACACACACCACGCCCAGTTCGCGCTCGTCTTCGGACAACACGGCCAAGCTGGACGATTGCGGATTGAGCAGCAACTGGTCCACTTCGAGACCGCAGCGGCGCACACATTTGATGATGTTCTCTGCCGCGCTTTGTGCCCCCGTGACGATGTGCACCTTGGCTTCGAGGCGCATGCCGCTCATGCCAATGGGTTCCTTGACTTCTTGGCCGTCGATGACGAATTCCTGCGGCGCCACCAAGAGCAGGCGTTGATCGCTGGAAATGTTGATCGCCCTGGCCGTTTCCATCACCCTGGCCAGATCGGCTTGGGTGACTTCCTTGTCCTTGATGGCCACCATGCCACTGGAATTGATGCCGCGAATGTGGCTGCCCGTGATGCCGCAATTGACGCGGGTGATTTTGCAATCGGCCATGAGCTCGGCCTCTTTCAAGGCTTGCTGAATGCTTTGCACCGTGGCATCGATGTTCACCACCACGCCCCGTTTGAGGCCATTGCCGGGGGCGATCCCAAGACCTGCGATCTTGAGTTCACCATCGGGCATGACCTCGGCCACCACCGCCATCACCTTGGATGTGCCGATGTCCAGACCAATCACCAGATCTTTGTACTCTTTTGCCATGTCAACCACCGTTTCCGTTTAATTTCACCGTCTTGACCCCTCAAGATTTTTGGGATTGTTGTCATCCAGGGTGCTCACCCCCCTCAAACGCAAGGCGTAACCGTCCTTGTGTCTCAAATCAGCGCCCAGCAGCGCCATTGGCGTTCTGTTGTACCGGGCAGTCACCTGGGGCAGCGTCTTCAGCAGCAATTGGGTGCGTTCCACCAATTCGCTTTCACTGCCCCGACCCAGCTCAATTTGGGCGCCACTGGTGGTCCAGACACGCCAACTGCCTCTGGCCGTCAGCTCCATCTTTTCGATGTTGAAATCCAGCGTTTGAAACAAGGGTTGCATCACGCGGTACATGCGCGTGACCATGGGCGAACTGCCCTCTGGCCCCAACATGCGGGGCAATTTTTCAATGTCCACTTCTTCCACAGGGGCCTCAAACACTTGCCCTTGCTCATTGACCATGAAGTTGCCACCCTCTTCGCCCCAAGTGGCCATGGGCTCGTGCTCTGTGACCACCGTGCGCAGTTGGCCCGGAAACACACGGTGCACCACCGCCTCACGCACCCAAGGCACGGATTCAAATGCTTTTTTGGCTTGCGCCAGGTTGATGGTGAAAAAATTCCCGCTCAATTGCGGCACCACATGGTGGCGAAAACTGGCCGCGTGGCTGCGGACCACTTCGCCCTGCACCAAGATGGACTGAATGGCAAAGGCCGGATGACGCAACACCCATGAAGCCGCCCCTCCCAAAGTCAACAACACGAACACCAGCATCAGCACGGCTGCGCCAAAGTTCATGAGGCGGACATCGGTTGGCAAAGGCAAGCTGGTGTTCACCGCGCACCTCCCTGGTGGTCCAGGCTGGCCTCGGCCAACAACTGGCAACACAGCGATTCGTAGGAAATGCCTGCTGCCCGTGCAGACATCGGCACCAGTGAGTGGCCCGTCATGCCCGGTGAGGTGTTGATTTCCAGCAAATAGGGCTGACGTGTTGTGCCATCGATCATCACGTCGATGCGCCCCCATCCCCTGCACCCCAGAACCCGGTAAGCCTGGATGACCAGGTCATTGATGGCACGGATTTCGGCCTCGGGCAAGCCGCAGGGCACCAGGTATTGGGTGTCGTCGGTGAAATACTTGTTCTGGTAGTCGTAGTTCCCGTCGGGGGCAACGATCCGGATCATGGGCAGGGCATGGGCTTGCGCGCCGCTGCCGAGCACAGGGCAAGTCACTTCATCGCCCACGATGCATGCTTCGCACAGCACATCGCTGTCGCAGGCCGCAGCGGCGCGCAGGGCAGCGGGCAACTCTGCGGCATGGCTGACTTTGCTCACCCCAATGGAAGACCCCTCGCAGGCAGGCTTGACGATCATGGGCAAACCCAATTGACGGATCAAGTCGTCCACACACAGGGTATCGATGTGCGCAGGCTGAACCAGCACGTAGCGCGGCGTGGGCAAACCTTCGGCCAGCCAGACGCGCTTGGTCATGACTTTGTCCATGGCCATGCTGGAGGCCATCACGCCCGATCCGGTGTAAGGGATGCCCATCAACTCCAAAGCGCCTTGGACGGTCCCATCTTCACCAAAGCGCCCATGCAAGGCAATGAAGCAACGCTCAAAACCCTCTTGGCGCAGCGCCATCAGATCGCGTTGGGCCGGATCAAAAGCATGGGCATCCACGCCGCTGTCGACCAAGGCCTTGAGCACGCCCTGGCCAGACATGACCGAGACCTCACGCTCAGCCGAACGTCCTCCCATCAGGACGGCCACTTTGCCCAAGGAAGCGCCGAACGGCACGCTTGCATCGCTCATGCTGCAGCCTCCCGGGTTGGAACCGCACCGGCCAAAGCCACCACCTGCGCTGGTGTGGCACCGATCGAGCCTGCCCCCATGCAAATGAGCACATCGCCATCGCGGGCATTGCCCATCACCGCATGAGGCATGTCGGCAATCTGATCGACAAACACGGGCTCCAGCTTGCCCGCCACGCGCAGGGCTCGGGCCAAGGAGCGGCCATCCGCCGCCACAATCGGGGCTTCGCCAGCCGCATAGACCTCGCACAGCAAGACGCTGTCGCAACCTTGGCTGATGACTTTGACAAAGTCCTCAAAGCAGTCCCGGGTGCGGCTGTAGCGGTGCGGCTGAAAGGCCAATACCAAACGGCGACCCGGAAATGCGCCACGGGCTGCCGCCAAAGTGGCCGCCATTTCGACAGGGTGGTGACCGTAATCATCGATCACGGTGAAGCGACCCGATCCATCTGCGGTCGCCACATCGCCATAGCGCTGAAAGCGCCGACCCACGCCCTTGAACTGGGCCAAGGCCGTCTGCACAGCCGTATCGTCGACGCCCAGTTCGACCGCGACGGAAATGGCCGCCAAAGCATTGAGCACATTGTGCTGACCGGGCAAATTCAGCACGATGGACAGGTCAGGCAGCGTGACGCCGTTGCGTCGCTGCACCGTGAAGTGCATTTGGCCGTTGACGGCGCGCACATCCACCGCGCGCACTTGAGCGCCAGCATTCAGGCCATAGGTCGTCACAGGGCGGGCGATGTCCTCAAGGATGGACTGCACCCCCGGATCGTCCGAACACACAATGGCGGTTCCATAAAAAGGCATGCGGTGCAAAAACTCGACAAATGCCGACTTGAGTTTGCCCAGGTCATGGCCATACGTCTCCATGTGGTCAGCATCGATGTTGGTGACCACCGCCATCACCGGCAGCAGGTTCAAGAAGGAAGCATCCGACTCATCGGCTTCCACCACGATGTATTCACCCGTACCCAGCTTGGCATTGGCCCCTGCGCTGTTGAGGCGGCCGCCAATCACAAAGGTCGGGTCCAGTCCGGCTTCGGCCAACACACTGGCCACCAGACTTGTGGTGGTGGTTTTGCCATGGGTTCCCGCAATGGCCACCCCCTGCTTCATGCGCATGAGTTCGGCCAGCATCACGGCACGCGGCACTATCGGGATGTGCCGCGCACGCGCGGCCAGCACTTCCGGGTTGTCGGCTTTGACGGCCGTTGACGTCACCACCGCATCGGCGTCTTGCACATGGTCGGCGCTGTGCCCCACATGGGTGTGAATGCCCAATGTGGCCAGGCGGCGCAAGGTGGCGCTGTCCGACAGGTCAGAGCCTGAAATTTCATACCCCAAATTCAGCAGCACTTCGGCGATGCCGCTCATGCCCGAGCCACCAAGCCCAATGAAGTGGATTTTGCGGATGGCGTGTTTCATGCGGCCAACTCCTCACAAGCCATCACGACCTCCCGGGTGGCTGTTGTTTTTTTCTGGGCGTGGGCTCTCTCCGCCACTTGCAACAATTGCGCACGGTCCAGGCTTTCCAGTCGCTGCGCCAAAGCCTGCGCCGTGAGTTCGGCTTGCGGCAACAGCCAAGCCCCGCCTGCATCGACCAAGAACCGTGCGTTGGTGGTTTGGTGGTCGTCCACCGCAAACGGGAAGGGCACCAGCATGGCCGCAGCGCCAATCGCAGCGATCTCGGTCACCGTGCTGGCCCCTGCGCGGCAGATCACCACATCGGCTTGGGCAAAGGCCGATGCGGTGTCGTCAATGAAAGGTGTCAGTTCGGCCTCGACACCTGCGGCCTGGTAGTTGGCACGCAAAGCATCGATTTGCTTGGCGCCGCTTTGGTGCACCACGAGGGGTCGGCTGGCGGCCTTCATCAATGACAGCGCCTGGGGCACGATGTCGTTCAAGGCCTGGGCTCCGAGACTGCCGCCCACCACCAAGAGGCGCAAAGGCCCCGTGCGTCCGGCGAACCTTTCAGCGGGCTGCGCTTGGGCGAGGAATTCGCGCCGCAAAGGGTTGCCAACCCAATGGCCTGTTTTGAACACCCCGGGGAAAGCGGTGAACACACGGTCGGCCAACTGGGCCAACACCCGATTGGCCAGGCCAGGCACGGAGTTTTGCTCGTGCAGCACCAAGGGCTTGCCCCACAGGCTGGCCATCATGCCGCCCGGAAAGGTGATGTACCCCCCCAAACCCAGCACCACGTCGGGCTGGACACGACGCACCACCTGCAGGCTCTGCCAGAAGGCCCGCAGCAGCCGCAAGGGCAACAGGGCCAATGTCTGAATGCCTTTGCCCCGCACGCCACCGAAGGCCACCGGCTCAAAGGGGAAGCCGCGTGCAGGCACCAGGGTGTGCTCCATGCTGTGGGGCGCACCCAACCAATGCACTTGCCAACCTTGTTCGCGCAATGCCTCGGCCACAGCGAGCCCCGGGAAGATATGCCCGCCTGTCCCACCGGCCATGACCAAAGCTGTTTTCGGCTTGGCGCTCATGACCGGCCTCCACGCATCATTTGTTTGTTTTCTGCATCAATGCGCAACACGATCGCCACGGCGATCAGGTTCATCATCAGCGCTGACCCGCCATAGCTCATGAAGGGCAAGGTCAAACCTTTGGTGGGCAGGGCGCCCAGGTTGACCCCCATGTTGATGAAGGCCTGGAAGCCGATCCAGATCCCCACCCCCTGTGCCACCAAACCGGAGAACACCTTTTCCAATGCAATGGCCTGACGCCCGATCACCATGATCCTGCGGCTGAGCCAGAGGAACATGAAAATCACCAAAGACACCCCGATCAAACCAAACTCTTCCCCGATCACGGCCAGCAAGAAGTCGGTGTGCGCCTCTGGCAGCCAATGGAGTTTTTCAACGCTGCCACCCAATCCCACACCCCACACCTCACCGCGACCGATCGCGATCAGCGAGTGGGTCAATTGGTAGCCTTTGCCCAAGGCATGTTGGGCACTGAAGGGGTCGAGGTAAGCAAAAATACGTTCTCGCCGCCAGGGCGACTCGGCGATCATGATCACGAATGCCAGGATCAAAACGCCCAGGATCAGAAAGAACATCCTGGCGTTGACACCCCCCAAGAACAAGATGCCCATGGCGATGGTGGCAATGACCAAGAAGGCGCCCATGTCGGGCTCGGCCAGCAAAAACACCCCCGCCAGACCCACTGCGGCACCCATGGGCCAAACGGCTTTGATGAAGTTTTCCTTCACTTCCATCTTGCGCACCATGTAATTGGCCGCGTAAATGATGGTGGCCAATTTGGCCAATTCAGAGGGCTGGAAATTCATCACGCCCAAAGAAATCCAGCGGCGGGCACCATTGACGCCCTTGCCGATGAAGGGCACCAGGACCAAGGCCAGCAACACCAAGGACAAGACAAACAAGGGGCGTGCCATTTTTTCCCATGTTTCCATGGGCACCTGGAAGGCCAGCAAGGCCATGACGCAACCGACCGTGATGGCCATCACGTGGCGAACCAGAAAATGGGTGTGTGTGTAGCGTGAAAAGCGCGGGTTGTCAGGCATGGCGATCGAGGCCGAATACACCATGACCATGCCCCAGAGCACCAGGGCCACCACCACCCAGACCAAGGCTTGGTCCACGCCCATCAGGCGAGACGCCTGACCACGACCGCGGCTGGCCGCGTCATAGCCGCCCAGGTTCACTGGCAAGCCTTGTTGGGCTGCGGTTTGCCCACCCCAGACGCCCCCTGTCAGCAGGCCTGCGAAGCGGGCCACCATGGTCTGCAAGCGTTGGGTGAAAGTCACGGCTTCGCTCACAGCCCCCCCTCCATGGCCACACCTGCGGCCTCGGCCAGGCTGGACACAGCCTGCACGAACACCTCCGCCCGGTGAACATAGTGGTCAAACATGTCGAAGCTGGCACAGGCGGGCGACATCAACACCGCATCTCCGCTTTGGGCCTTGTCAGCCGCCATTTCCACTGCGGTGTGCATGTCGGGCGCATCGCACAGCGCAACGCCTTGACCCTGCAAGGCAGCCCGGATGAGCGGCGCATCCCGACCGATCAGCACCACAGCGCGGGCATAACGGGACACGGGTTGGGCCAGGGGCGTGAAATCCTGTCCTTTGCCTTCACCGCCCATGATCAACACCACCCGGCGCTCTTCGCCCAGACCCTTGAGGGCTGCGACCGTTGCACCGACATTGGTGCCCTTGCTGTCGTCAAAGAATTCAACCCCCTGAATGATGGCCACCGGCTCAACCCGATGGGGCTCACCCCGGTATTCGCGCAAACCATACAACATGGGCCCCAGCGCACACCCTGCACTGCTGGCCAATGCCAATGCGGCCAAAGCATTGACCGCGTTGTGCCGTCCCCGGATGCGCAGGGCATCTGCAGGCATCAGGCGTTGAATGTGAAGCTCGTCCTCTTCGTCCTTGCGACGACGCCGTGTCTCGTCGGCTTCCAGGGCTCGTACCAGCCAAGTCATGCCATTCATCACCTCGATGCCAAAGTCACCCGGGCGCTGGGGCATGTCGCCGCCAAACAAAATGCATTCACGCTCCACCGGTTTTTGCAGCTTCACGCGCACCGGGGCGGGCCGCATGGCCATGACTTCTGGGTCTTCGCGGTTGAGCACCATCAATGCCTGCGCGCCAAAAATGCGGGCTTTGGCTGCAGCATAGGCAGCCAACGAGCCGTGCCAGTCCAGATGGTCTTGCGAAATGTTGAGCACCGTGGCCGCTGTCGGTTCAAAACCCTCGATGCTGTCGAGCTGAAAGCTGGACAACTCCAGCACCCACACTTGCGGCAAAGCCTGCGCCATGGGGTCGAGCACCGGGTAAGCCAATGGTGCGTCCGGCAGCGGCGTGGCTTCGGGCTCAGCCACTTCCAGCACCTCAGCTTGACGCTCGGCCTCTTCTTGCGCCACCTGTTCTTGGGCTTGTGCGATGGCTGCGCTCAGGGTGTCGAGCAGCGTGGGGCCGATGTTGCCCGCCACTTTCACCGTCTTGCCAGCACGCGCCACCAGCTGCCCGGTGAGCGAGGTCACCGTGGTCTTGCCATTGGTGCCCGTGATCGCCAGCACCTGCGGTGCATAGCCAAAACGTTCTTTCAGATCTTTCAAGCCTGCAGCGAACAGGCTCAACTCGCCACCTTGCCACAAACCCATGGCACGGGCCGCATCGACCACCGGGGCCACCACATCAGGGGCCAAGCCGGGGCTGCGGAACACGGCGCGCACCGCGGTGCCTTCGACCAGGCTGGCGACCAAAGGGCCTGGTACAAAGCGCACGGCAGGCCACTCGGACTGCAGGGTGCTCAACTGGGGAGGCGTTTGCCGTGTGTCGGCCACCGTCACGTCAGCCCCGGCTTGCGCGCACCACCGGGCCATGGCCAGGCCCGAGGCACCCAAACCGAGAATCAGAACGTGTTGACCCTGGAGCTGCATGCCTTACCTCAGCTTCAGGGTCGACAAGCCGACCAGGCACAGCAGCATGGTGATGATCCAGAAACGCACGACCACTTGCGTTTCCTTCCAGCCGCTCTTTTCAAAATGGTGGTGCAGGGGCGCCATCTTCAAAATTCGGCGACCTTCACCGTATTTTTTCTTGGTGTACTTGAAGTACGTCACCTGGGCCATCACCGACAAGGCTTCCACCACAAAGATGCCGCCCATGATGGCCAACACAATCTCTTGGCGCACGATCACGGCGATGGTGCCCAAAGCGGCCCCCAAAGCCAAGGCCCCCACATCGCCCATGAAGACTTGGGCGGGGTGGGTGTTGAACCACAAGAAGGCCAAGCCTGCGCCAGCCAGGGCAGCGCAGAAAATCAGCAATTCTCCAGAGCCGGGGATGTGCGGGAAGAACAGGTATTTGGAAAACACGGAACTGCCGGTCACATAGGCAAACACACCCAGTGCAGACCCCACCATCACCACCGGCATGATGGCCAAGCCATCGAGGCCATCGGTCAGATTGACGGCATTGCTGGAGCCGACGATCACCAGGTAGGTCAAGACCACAAAGCCCAGCACACCCAGGGGGTAGTTGATTTCCTTGAAAAAGGGCACTTGCAAACCGGCATTGGGAGGCAAGTTCACATCAAAACCGGACATCACCCATTGCACGAACAAGTCCATCACGCGCTCGTTGGAGCTTTCAGAAATGCTGAAGACCAAATACAGGGCCGCCAGCAAGCCGATGACGGATTGCCAAAAATACTTCTCGCGCGAGCGCATGCCTTCGGGGTCCTTGTTGACCACTTTGCGCCAATCGTCGACCCAGCCAATGGCACCAAAGCCCAAGGTGACTATCAGCACGATCCAGACAAAACGGTTGGACAAGTCGAACCACAGGAATGTGGAGATGGCGATGGACAACAAAATCAGAACGCCGCCCATGGTTGGTGTGCCACTTTTGGCCAGGTGAGATTCCATGCCATAACCGCGAATCGGCTGACCAATTTTGAGCGCGGTCAAGCGCCGGATGACCCAGGGACCGGCGGCCAAACCAATCAGCAAAGCGGTCATCGCAGCCATCACGGCGCGAAATGTGATGTATTGAAAGACGCGCAAAAATCCCCAGTCTGGAGACAAACTTTGCAACCACTGGGCCAGGCTAAGCAGCATGGGCCTCCCCTTTTTTGTTGTTGTGCAGATGGGCGCTCTCACCGTCCAAGGTCTGCAACGCTTCCACCACGCGCTCCATTTTCATGAAGCGGGAGCCTTTGACGACGATGCTCTGGAATTGCTCAGCGCTTTGATGAACAGCCACCAAGAGGCTGTCCATGTCCTCGAAGTGACGGGCAGCGCCAAACGCCTGCCCGGTGAACTGGCACAAAGCACCCAGCGTGTAGACGGCCTCAATGCCACATTCGGCGGCATAGGCGCCCACTTCGGCGTGAAATTGGGGGCCTTGGTTGCCCACCTCGCCCATGTCGCCCAGGACCAGCAAACGTGGTGAGGGCAATTCGGTCAGCACATCAATGGCCGCGCGCACCGAGTCGGGGTTGGCGTTGTAGGTATCGTCCACCACGGTGATCGGCCCTGTGGTGCTGTGCACCACCATGGCGCGTGAGCGCCCCTTGACGGGCTCGAAGGCCTGCAAGCCCTGGGCAACAGCTGCCAGACTGACCCCTGCCGCCAAAGCACTGGCACTGGCCGCCAAGGCATTTTTGACATTGTGGCGCCCCGCAATGTGCAAGCGAATCGGCGCCGTTCCCTCCGGGGTCTTCAGCGTGAACTGCCAAGCACCCGCTTGCCAGACCACCACCGCGGCCCGAACATCGCCGGGGACTTCCGCATGGCCCATGGCAAAGGTCCGCTGTTGACGTGGGCCAGACTGGGTTTGCCAAACGGGGGTGTAGGTTTCGTCCGAGGGGTAAACGGCCACCCCGTGGCTGGGCAAGGCCTCAAGGACTGCACCATTTTCCAGGGCCACCGCCTCCACCGTGCCCATGAACTCCTGATGTTCACGTTGCGCGTTGTTGACCAAAGCCACGGTGGGCTGGGCCAAGCGGGCCAAATGGGCAATTTCGCCAGGGTGGTTCATGCCCAACTCCACCACGGCCATGCGGTGGTGCGCGCGCATATTGAGCAAAGTCAGCGGCACCCCAATGTCATTGTTCAGATTGCCTTGCGTCGACAAAGCATGCTCACCGGCTTGGGCACGCAAAATCGCGGCAATCATTTGCGTCACGGTGGTTTTGCCGTTGCTGCCGGTGACGGCAATCAAGGGCAGCTCAAACTGCGCGCGCCAGCCTGCTGCCAATTCGCCCAAGGCCAGGCGGGCATCGGGCACCACCACCGCAGGCAAACCATGGGCCAAAGCATCGGCTTCGCCTGCGGCTTCACACAGCACGGCCACGGCACCCAAGGCCTTGGCCTGGGCGATGAACTGGTGGCCATCAAAATGCTCGCCACGCAAGGCCACGAAAAGATCACCCTGGCGCAAGCTGCGGCTGTCGGTGTGCACCCGCTCGACCACCACGGCGTCGATGTCGACACCCCGTGCCTTGTTCAGCCAAGCGAGGGCCAATGGCAGTTTCAGGTTCATGGGTGTGAAGGCCTGGCTCATGCCGAAGCCCCCGGGTGCAGCGCTGCGCGCTGCTGCAAAGCCATGCGGGCTTGATCCAAGTCTGCAAAAGGGTGACGAACGCCCATGATTTCCTGTTCCGACTCGTGACCTTTGCCGGCGAGCAGAACCACGTCCCGGGCTTGAGCTTGCGACACGACTTCTGAAATGGCCAAGGCGCGGTCCAACTGGACCCGAACCTGATGGGGACGCTGCAAGCCCGTCACCATGGCCGCGACAATGGCTTGGGGTGATTCAGAGCGGGGGTTGTCGCTGGTCAACACCACTCGGTCGGCAGCGGCCTCGGCCGCTGCGGCCATCAAGGGTCGCTTGTGGGCGTCGCGGTCACCGCCGCAGCCGAGCAGGCACCACAAACGGCCGCCACGCAATGCCGCTTGCGGGCGCAAGGCCTCCAAAGCGTGGGCCACGGCATCGGGGGTGTGCGCGTAATCGACCACCACCAGGGGCAGGTCCTGATCGGCCGCCTCTGCCTGCACGCGCTGCATGCGCCCGGGCACTGGCGTCAAGTGTGCACAAGCCGTGACGGCAGTGGCCAAGTCCACCCCCAATGCACGCAAACAGCCCATGACACCCAGCAGGTTGTCGATGTTGTAGTCACCGATCAAGCCGGTGCGCAGCGTCTGAACCTGGCCGTCTTCGATCACATCAAAAGACAGGCCATCGGCACTGGGCAAGGCACGGGCTTGCAAGCGTGCGGGTCCACGGCGCGAGCAGGTCCACAGCGCCAGTGAGCCGCCCTGCAACTGGCGGGCCAAGCGCTCACCCTGGGCGTCGTCGATGTTGATCACGGCCGCTTGCAAACCAGGCCAGCTGAACAGCGCCGATTTGGCTGACCAATAACGGTCCATGTCACCGTGGTAGTCCAGGTGGTCTTGTGTGAAATTGGTGAAAACCGCCACGCGAATCTGGGTGCCGCCGAGGCGGTGTTCGGCCAGGCCGATCGAGGACGCCTCGATGGCGCAGTGCGTCAAGCCCGTGTCGGCCATGGCCCGGAACTGTTGCTGCATCAAGACCGGATCGGGCGTGGTCATGCCGGTCGAGACCAGCGCCGGCAGACGCCCCACGCCCAAAGTCCCGATCAGTCCGCAGGGTTGCGACACTTCGGGCGATGACAGGGCTTGCGCCAGCCACCAGGCGGTCGAGGTCTTGCCATTGGTGCCTGTGACGGCCAGCACCTGCAAGGCCTGGCTGGGATGCCCGTAGTACGCATCCGCCAGACCCCCTGTTTGCGCCTTGAGCTCTGGCATGCACGCCAATTTGTCGTCCGAGGTGGCGTCATCCAAAGCACTCATCCAAGGCGCATGACCCTGGGCTTCCATCAGACAGGCACTGGCGCCTTGGGCCAGGGCTTGCCCCAGGTAACGACGGCCATCGCTGGCTGCCCCGGGCCAGGCAATGAAAGCATCCCCTTGCTGCACCAGGCGGCTGTCGGTGCGCAGCTCACCCGTCACCCGTGAGCGCAGCCATGAAACCGCCTGAGTGGCGCTGTGCAGGGTCTGCATCAGAACGACTCCTCCACGGTTTTGGCCACAATTTGCGGTTTGACCGCCATGTCGGGCTGCACGCCCATCAGACGCAGTGTTTGCTGCACCGTCTGGCTGAACACCGGCGCTGCCACAGCGCCGCCGTAATACACACCGTTGGAGGGCTCATCGATCATCACGGCCACCACAATCCGCGGCTGGTCAATCGGGGCCAGGCCCACGAAAAAGCCACGGTATTTTTTGCTGGCGTAACCCTTGCCCTCTTGCTTGCGGGCGGTGCCTGATTTGCCCCCCACCGAATAACCCATGGTCTGGGCTTTTTGACCGGTTCCGCCAGGCCCCGAAGCCATCTGCAGCATCTTGCGCATGGCGATGGCATGTTCCGGGCTGAACACCCGCGTGCCCACCACGGGCTGGTTGGTTTTCATCAAGGTGGCAGGCACGATCTCACCGTCTCTTGCAAAGACGGTGTAGGCGCGCGCCACCTGAAACAGACTGCTGGAGACCCCGTAGCCATAACTCATGGTGGCTTGCTCGACCGGGCGCCAGGTTTTGTAGGGCCGCAGGCGACCGCTGACCACCCCGGGAAAGGGCAATTGAGGCTTTTGACCAAAGCCCAACTCGGCAAACATCTCCCACATCTCACGGGGCTGCAATTGCATGGCCATCTTGACGGTGCCCACGTTGCTGGACTTCTGGATGACCTCGTTGACCGTCAGCACCCCATAGGGGTGCACATCGGTGATGGTGGAGCCGGTGATGTTGATCCGGCCAGGCGCAGTCTGAATCGGGGTTTCGGGCTTGACCAGCCCTTGTTGCAAGGCCAGGGCCACCGTGAACGGCTTCATGGTGGAGCCGGGCTCGAAGCTGTCGGTCAGCGCCCGGTTGCGCAACTGCTCACCCGTCAGATTGCCCCGCTTGTCGGGGGAATAACTCGGGTAGTTGGCCAAGGCCAGAATTTCACCGGTCTGTGCGTCGAGCACCACCACACTGCCCGCCTTGGCCTTGTGTTGGGCCACCGCATCGCGCAGCGTCTGGTAAGCGTAAAACTGGACTTTGCTGTCGATGCTCAGCTGCAGGTCTTGTCCATCCACCGGTGGCACGGTCTCGCCCACCGCCTCGACCACGCGGCCCAAGCGGTCCTTGATCACACGGCGCGAACCCGCCTGGCCGGCCAGCTGCTTCTGAAAAATCAGCTCCACGCCTTCCTGGCCTTTGTCTTCGACATTGGTGAAACCCACGATGTGCGCCGCAGCCTCGCCCTCCGGGTACAAACGCTTGTATTCCTTGATGTCGTAGACGCCCTTGATGTTCAGGGCGCGGATGTCCTTCACCACGGATTCGTCCATTTGGCGACGCAACCAGACAAAGGTTTTTTCCTCGTCCTTGAGCTTGGCTTCCAGCTCGGCCGGTGCCATCTCCAGCAATTTGGCCAACTGACGCAGCTTGACCGGATCGCGCTCCAAATCCTCCGGGTTGGCCCAAATGCTGGGCGCTGGCACGCTGGAGGCCAGCAACACACCGTTGCGGTCCAACACGCGGCCGCGGTTAGCGGGCAAGGTCAAGGTCCTGGCAAAGCGCACCTCGCCCTGGCGGATGAAGAAATCGTTGTCAATGACCTGCACATGGGCGGCTCGCCCCACCAGTCCGGTGAAGCCCAGGGCCATCGCCGCCACGATCAGCTTGCTGCGCCAAACCGGTGTTTTGCTGGCCAGCAAGGGGCTGGAGCTGAGCTGCACGCTGCGTACCCGGCTCATGGCGTACCACCCTGTTTGGCCTCTGCGCCTGCGCCCCTTGCAGGCACGGCGGGGTTGGCTGCGCCGGTTGCCGTCACGTATTGGGTGATGGCAGGAGAGACATTGCGCATCTGCAGCTGCACGCGTGCAATCTTTTCCACACGCAATGGCGTGGTTTGAGCGCGGCGCTCCACCTCCATGCGGTCCAGATCCAGCTCAATGCGCTGGCTCTCCTTGCGGGCCGACTCCAGAGCCATGAACAAGCGCCTGGACTCGTAGTGGGTGTGCACCAGCAACAAGGCACTGCCCACGGTGGCCACCAGCAAGAACATGCTCAAGCGCATCATGCAGGCACCTCGGTGCGCTCGGCCATGCGCATGATGGCACTGCGTGAGCGGGGGTTGCCACGCACCTCGGCCTCACTGGGGCGGCGGCGACCACACAAGTTCAACCGCATCTTGACGGGCTGGGCAAACGGCACGCGGCGGTCCACCACCTCTTTGGCGTGTTTGGCCATGAACTGCTTGACGATGCGGTCTTCCAGCGAATGGAAGCTGATGACCACCAAACGGCCGCCGGGTGCCAGCACCCGCAGACTGCCTTCTAGCGCCTGTTCGAGCTCTTCAAGCTCGGCGTTGATGAAAATCCGAAAAGCCTGAAATGTCCGCGTTGCAGGGTTCTGACCCGGCTCGCGGGTTTTGACCGTGTCAGCCACGAGCTGGGCCAAATCGGTGGTGCTTGAAATTGGGCCCCGTTCTTGTCGGCGAGCCACAAGCGCCTTTGCAATCTGAAAAGCAAACCGTTCTTCGCCATAGTCACGTACCACCTCCGTGATTTGATCTACCGTGGCTGTTGCCAGCCAATCGGCCACACTCTCGCCGCGCGTGGTGTCCATGCGCATGTCGAGCGGGCCCTCAAAACGAAAAGAAAAACCCCTCTCGGGGCTGTCAATTTGGGGGGAGCTGATGCCCAAGTCCATCAACACACCATCGACACTGCCTGCAGGCAGTTCACCGAGGTGGGCAAACCCTTCATGGCGGATGGAAAAACGTGCATCCTCGATGCGCTCCGCCTCGGCAATCGCTTCCAGGTCCTTGTCATAGGCCATCAACCGACCCTGCTTGGACAGCCGGGACAGGATCAGACGCGAATGACCGCCACGGCCAAAAGTGGCATCCACATAATGGCCATCCGCGCCGGCAGTGGCCTGCAGCAATTCATCCACCGCTTCGTTCAAAAGCACGGTGGTGTGGGTCAGGACGGCTTCGGTCATGGCGATCAGAACGAGAAATCCTTGAACACATCAGGCATCTCGCCCTGCATGGCCTGCGCTTCGTGCGCGTCATAGGTGGCTTTGTCCCACAACTCAAAGTGATTGCCCATGCCCAGCAGCATGGTGTCCTTGGAGATGCCCGCGGCCTGACGCAACTCGGGCGAAATCAGCACCCGGCCCGTCCCGTCCATGTCGACATCCATGGCATTGCCCAAAAAGATGCGCTTCCACCACTGGGCCGACATGGGCAGCTGGGCAATGCGTTCGCGGAACTTTTCCCACTCGGGGCGGGGGAACACCATCAGGCAGCCGTGCGGGTGCTTGGTGATCGTCAGCTGCCCTTGCGCCGTGGCGCTCAGGACGTCACGGTGCCGGGTCGGCACTGACAACCGCCCTTTGGCATCCAGACTCAGCGATGAAGCCCCTTGAAACACTGCAACGACCTTTTCCAGTTGAGGTGCACCAGCAGAGACACTTTTCCCCACTTAATTGCACTTTTTTGCACTGTATCAGGATTTCTCACCAACTCAAGCACCGCACAACGTTTTTTTTCAATGAAATCAAGGGCTTAGCCGATAAATTGAAGCCACTGGAAGGCCAAATTTCTTTCTAAATTAGACACTTACAAGAGGCTGTGAAAGTAACGCCTGAAGGATTTAAAAAATCAAAAATAACAAAGGCAGCGAGCATCAAATGATTGTTGTTTTTGGCAAGTCATCATCTGCAGACGAAAAAAAACCCCATTCAAGGGGTTTTGGGAATGGGGCTCGGGCGGGGAGAAGCCCCAAGCCACACTGGGACGAAGGTCAATCGCCAAACATTTTTTGCTTCAACTCACGGCGCTGCTGTGCCTCGAGGGACAAAGTCGCCGTGGGACGGGCCAATAAACGCCCCACCCCGATGGCCTCACCCGTTTCGTCACAAAACCCGTAATCACCCGCGTCAATGCGCTGGATGGATTGCTCGATTTTTTTCAGCAGCTTTCGCTCACGGTCACGGGTGCGCAGCTCCAAAGCATGTTCTTCCTCAATGGTGGCCCGGTCAGCGGGGTCGGGCACCACCACCGTGTCCTCACGCAAATGCTCGGTGGTGGCTCCGGCACTGTTGAGAATGTCTTGCTTGAGCAGACTGAGCTTGCGGCGGAAGTAGGCCAGTTGCATGTCGTTCATGTACTCGCCATCGGGCATGGCCAGGATTTCCGAATCGGTCAATTGATCGACTTTTTTGGTTTTCCAGTTGTTGGCCAGCTTCGGGTCTTTTTTGATGGGCGCAAACGGCACATTGGGGGTCGTCGAAGGGGTGCTGGGCAAGAAACTGGACTTGGCGGCGGTCGAGGCCACGGCCGGGGGCAAGGACGGCACGGTGATTTGGGCCAAACGCGCAGAAGGACGGGCCGCACGAACCAATTGGTCAGGGGCGGCTGCCGTCACGGGTGCTGGCATGGTCGGGGCTTGAACAGCCTCGCGGGTTGAAACAGTCATGGATTTCACTGGTGGAGCTGCTGCCGTCTTTTTGGATGACTCTTTGACAGCGCTGGGCTTGGGAACAGAGGGCTTGGCCACCACAGTTTTGGCTGGGGCAGCAGAGGGCTTGGCAGGCTTGACAGCCTTTGCAGGCTTGGCAGGTTTGACTGCCTTTGCAGGCTTGGCAGGTTTGACTGCCTTTGCAGGCTTGGCAACTTTGACGCCCTTGGCGGGCGCAGCCTTCGGTTTGACGACCGTTGGCTTGGCCTTGGCCACGGGCTTGCTGGCTGACTTGGTTTTGGAGGGCGTGGGTGCAGCCGCCACCCCTTTGGTCTTGGCTTTGACGGGCACAGCCTTGACAGGGGCTTTTTTGGGGGCGGCTTTGGCCAGCGCCTTGGGCTTGACGGGCGTGTTCTTCTTGACTGCAGCGACAGGCTTGGCGCCTTTGGGTGCCGCCTTGGCTGGTGCTTTTTTAGAGGTCGTCACGTCTTGTCTCCTAGCCGTGTAAAAAGGCAGGCATTCAACAGACTGTGCAAGGCACGCTCCGAAGAAAACCTGTTCATGCTCATCTCAAACCCGGGTGATGGGGGGATTGGGGCTCAAAAGCAAAGCCAAAAGGCATTGCTGCAGGCGGGCGATTGTAGCGACTAGAACGATGAAAAATCTGACGCTCACCGATTAATGCGCGGATGGCTCTACAGCAGGGCCCTGCATGGGCGTGCGCGCAGGGGTTCAGACCAGGCTTTGCTCCAGCCCTTGCAAAAAAATATCTTTCGGCAAGTCGATGCCGATGAACACCATCTTGCTCATTTTGGTCTCCCCTTCGGACCACAAAGGGCCCAAATCGCTGCCCATCAATTGGTGGACCCCCTGGAAAATGACCTTGCGCTCGGTCCCTTTCATGTTCAGCACGCCCTTGTAGCGCAACATGCGGGGGCCGTAGATGTTCACAATGGCCCCCAAAAAGTCCTCCAGCTTGGCCGGGTCAAAGGCGCGCTCAGACCGGAACACAAAGCTTTTCACATCGTCATCGTGGTGATGGTGGTGGCCATGCGCGTGGGCGTGCGAGGGGTGATCGCAATGCTCACCGTGCTCGTGGTCGTGCGCATGGTCATGCTGGTGCGAGGGGTGGTCGCAGTGTTCGCCATGAACATGGTCATGGTCATGGTGATCGTCCTTCAAAAAGTCGGGGTCGATGTCCAACTTGGCGTTCAGGTTGAAACCCTTGAGGTCAAACACCTCGGACAGTGCCACTTCGCCAAAATGCACCACCTTGTGTGGTGCGCGCGGGTTCATGTGCTTGAGGCGGTGCTGCAAGGCGTCGAGTTCTTGCGGCGAGACCAGGTCGGCCTTGCTGATGAAGATCTGGTCGGCAAAGCCCACCTGGCGGCGCGCCTCCTGGCGGTCGTTGAGCTGTTGGGCAGCGTGCTTGGCGTCCACCAAGGTCAAGATGGCGTCGAGCAAAAAAGTCTCGGCGATCTCGTCGTCCATGAAAAAGGTCTGCGCCACCGGGCCGGGGTCGGCCAGGCCCGTGGTCTCGATCACGACGCGGTCAAAGCTCAGCAGGCCCTTGCGCCGCTTGGCGGCCAAGAGTTGCAAGGTGGCGCGCAGGTCCTCGCGGATGGTGCAGCAGATGCAGCCATTGCTCATCTGGATGATCTGCTCGTTGGTGTCCGAGACCAGGATGTCGTTGTCGATGTTTTCCTCGCCGAACTCGTTCTCGATCACGGCGATCTTCTGGCCATGGGACTCGGTCAGCACGCGCTTGAGCAAGGTGGTTTTGCCCGAGCCCAAAAAGCCGGTCAGGATGGTGGTGGGGATCAGGGACATGGCGCGCTTCCGCTTCAAAACAGGATGACAAGAGGTGGGGAGTGTAGCGACGAATTCAAGCGCGGCACTCCGGCACTGGGCATGGCCTCACAGCACGTGTGCAGCGCAGGATGGCGGTCTCATTTGCGCTTGGCACGTGGGTGGGCCGCGTCGTAGGCTTTGGCCAGGTGCTGAAAATCCAGCCGGGTATAGACCTGGGTGGTGCTGATGTTGGCGTGGCCCAGCAGCTCTTGCACGGCACGCAGGTCGCCACTGGACTGCAGCACATGGCTGGCAAAGGAGTGGCGCAACATGTGCGGGTGCACCGGCGTGGCCAGCCCCGCAAGCAAGCTGCGGCGCTTGAGGCGCTGGGCGACGGCGCGCGGCGTCAGGCGCGTGCCATACCGTCCAGGAAACAGCGCCAGCGCCAAAGGTGACGCGCCCGGTGCGCTGTGCGTCAGCATGCCGGGCAATTGCGGGCGCACGGCCAGCCAGTGCATCAACGCTTCGATGGCCGAGCGCCCCAAAGGCACGCTGCGGCGCTTGCTGCCTTTGCCTTGCACCTGCACCTCGGCGTTGGCCAAGTCGATCCAGCCGCGCCCTGCACGGGCCGCGTCGGCGCTGGCCACCACATCCAAACCCGTCAACTCTGCGATGCGCAGGCCACAGCCGTACAGCAGCTCCACCATGGCCGCATCGCGGGCTTCAAGCCAGGGGTCGTCGTTGTCCTCTTCGTGCTCGGCCAATTGCACGGCCTCGTCCACGCCCAGCGCCTTGGGCAGGGGTTTGGCCACACGCGGGGCCCGCACATCGGCCACCGGGTTTTGCGCCACCAGCCCTTCGCGGCCCAGCCAGGTGTAAAACCCGCGCCAGCCCGACAGAATCAGGGCAATGCCACGCCCACTGCGCCCGGCGCTGTGCATCTGCGCCACCCAGCGGCGGATGTGGCCGTTTTGCACCTGCAGCAAGGGCACGCCGGAGGCGGCCGCCATGTCGGCCAGGCGCGCCAGATCGAGTTGGTACAGCGTGCAGGTGCGCTCGGCCAGCCGCTTTTCGAAACGCACATGGTCCAGATAGCGGGACACCAGCGGATCGGTGGCCTGCGCTGCGGACATGGCTCAGGCCCTGGGTGTTTGCAGCACCGACAAGGCGGCGCCGGCCAATTCGGCCAGGCGCTCCAACAAGTCGGTGCCCATCTGGCTGTTGAAACGCTGGGCATCGGGCGAGGCCAACACCAGCAAACCAAAAGCAGGCTGCCCCGGTGCCGCGCGCAAAGCCAACAAAGCCAGGGAGGCCGCCTGCGTCGGCGCGTCCAGCCATTGAACGGCTTCGTAACCCGAATTGGGCCCCACATAGGGGCGGTCCAGCGAACTGGCCAGTGCCTGCACCGCCTCGGTCACGCCTTGTGCATAGGCTGCCTGCGCATGTTCAGCTTGCAGCGACCACAGGCGCAAGGCCACCTGCGGCACTTGAAACAACTCACGGATGTTATCCACCGCCGATGCGGCCAGTTGTTCGGACGGCGTGACCAGCAATTCGCACGACCAGCGGTGCAGTTTGTCGGTCAGGATCATGTTCTCGTTGCCGTGCCGGATCATGTCCATGATGCGGTGCTCCAGCCCCTTGATCTTGTCACGCAGCATTTGCGCCTGGCGCTCTTGCAAACCCACGGCGCGGTGGCTTTGCGGGTGCGTCAACTGCACCGTGGCGAGCAGCGAAGCGTGGCGCTCAAAAAAGTCCGGTGTGTTCACCAGGTAATCGGCAATGTCGTCTTCGGTGATCGGGCTCATGGGTTCAGGCGTGGTCATGTCTTGGCTCCAGGATTTCAGGAAAGGGTGTCGGGCACGTCGATTTCGCCCTCAAAAACAGATGTGGCAGGGCCGGTCATCAGCACCGGGCTGTCGGCCTGACCCGCCCATTCGATGGTGAGCATGCCGCCCAGGGCCTGCACGTCCACCCGGCTGTCCAACCAGCCCTGGCGAATGCCTGCGACCACGGCCGCACACGCCCCCGTGCCACAGGCCAGCGTTTCTCCTGCGCCGCGCTCGAACACGCGCAATTGGATGTGCCCACGCGAGACGATCTGCATGAAGCCGGCATTCACCCGGTTGGGAAAAGCCGGGTGGTTTTCAATCAGCGGGCCTTGGGCCAGGACCGGGAAGGTGTCCACGTTGTCCACGCGTTGCACAGCGTGCGGGTTGCCCATGGACACCACGCCCACGCGAGCCAGGCCCAAGGCACCCAAATCCAGGTCAAACACGGGCCAGCCATTGACTTGGTCGCTGATGAGGCCCACGGGCATGAAGGGCACCAGCGCCCAGTCGAACACCGGTGCACCCATGTCCACCGTCACACGGCCATCGGGGTTCATGCGCAGTTCGATCTCGCCTTTTTGCACTTTCACGCGCACGGTGGTCTTGTCGGTCAGGCCCTTGTCGCGCACATAGCGCACGAAGCAACGGGCCCCGTTGCCACAATGCTCCACCTCGCCGCCATCGGCGTTGTGGATCACGTATTCAAAGTCCAGCCCCGGCGCGGGCGCGGGGCGCACGGACAGGATCTGGTCGGCCCCCACGCCAAAGTGGCGGTTGGCCAGAAAACGGTACTGGGCCGTGTTCAGACCCAGACGACCACGCGTCTCGTCGAGCACGACAAAATCGTTGCCCGCGCCTTGCATCTTGGTAAAGCGAATGTGCATGGCCGCAATTATCGTCCCAGTGCCAGGCTTGGACTGTGGGCACAACCGCGCTGGCATGCCAGAGCCCTGTCCGGCATGGCGGCCCGATAATGGGGCATGGCACGCACCTCCCAACTCCTGTACCCCCAACGTGAACTCGCCCCCCTGCGCCCAGCCGCCACCGTGCTGCTGCTGCGCGACGGCCCCCAAGGCATCGAAGTGCTGATGACCCGCCGCGCCATGACGGCCAGCTTTGCACCCGGCGCCTATGTGTTCCCCGGTGGCGGCATCGATGCTGCCGACGCCCAGGCGCACAGCATGGCGCAGCGCCGCCCCAAGCAAAGCGACTTGCACCTGACGCAAGCCATCGCCGCCATCCGCGAGAGTTTTGAAGAGCTGGGCATTTTGTTCGCCCGCCATAGCGACGGTCGCTGGGCTGACAACACCGACATTGCCCACATCGACCGCAAACAAGCCTTTGCCGCCCAATGCCAGGCCCGAGGCCTCACGCTGGCGGCAGATCAGGTGTTTGTGCTGGCCCACTGGATCACCGACCGCGACCTGCCGCGCCGCTTTGACGTGCCTTTTTTGGTGGCCCGCATGCCCGAGGGCCAAACCCCGGTGGCCGACGAGTCGGAGCAGTTCGAGCCGGTCTGGGTGCGCCCGGTCGATGCGTTGACGCGCCACGAAGCGGGGCAATTTTTCATCATCTTCCCGACCATTCGCACGCTGGAACGCCTCAAACCCTTTGCCATGGTGGACGAGGTGCTGCAAGCCTGTGCCATCAACGACGAGCCGCTGTGGACCAGCTGCCCCCGCGCCGGCTGGCTGGCGGGCAACGAAGCGCGCTACATGGAGCACGAAGCCCCCTTTGGCGAGCTGGCCCTGGTCACGCCCGATGGGCAAATTCACCACCACCTGGACTGGAAAACCGACCAGCCCGTGGCACTGCTCAAAAACCTGCAACGCCTCACCGCCCCCAACCCCGGCGTGATGACCGGCCCCGGCACCAACAGCTATTTGGTGGGCGACCCCAACACCGGCTACATCGCCATCGACCCTGGCCCGGCGGACGACGAGCACCTGCAGCGCCTGTGGCGTGCGGCAGGCGGACAGATCCGCATGATCGTGTGCACCCACTCGCACCCGGACCATTCCCCCGGCGCAGCCCCGCTGCAGGCGCTGTGCAGCCACAAGCCGCCCATCCTGGGGCTGGCCTCCCAACCCACGGCCCGCGCCAACAGCCGCTTCAGCCCCGATCGCGCGTTGGCCGACGGTGAAAAACTGGTCTTGCAAGGCACGGGCGTGGACGGCGATATCACCCACACCCTACGCGTGGTGCACACCCCTGGCCACGCCGCCAACCACCTGTGCCTGGTGCTCGAAGAAGATGGCCTGCTGTTCTCGGGTGACCATGTGCTCAACGGCAGCACCACCGTGATCGACCCGCCCGACGGCCACATGGGCGACTATTTGGATTCGCTGGACAAACTGGCGGCGGCCTGTGAGGCCGGTGGCATCGAATTCATCTTGCCTGCCCACGGCCATGTGCTGGGTTTTGCCCACCAGGCCATCACGCACCTGAAGGCCCACCGCTTGAAGCGCGAAGCCAAAATCGCCGCCGCCATGCAGGCCCTGCCCCAGGGCAGCCTGCAAGAATGGGTGGAAAAAGCCTACGACGACGTGCCGCCGCGCCTGTGGCCCGTGGCCGCCCGATCCCTGCAAGCGCATGTGGACCACATCCGCGAACAAGCCCTGTCCTGATGCGCACGACGAATTTTTGAAAGCCTGGATGATTTCCTCTGAAGAAGGCATACGCTTGGCCAAACGGGTGGCCGCCGAGCAAGACTGCTCGCGCCGCGAAGCCGAAGCCCTGATCGTGGCCGGTGGCGTGCAGGTCGCGGGCCGAGTGGTCACCGACCCGGCCCGGCGTGTGCGCCCCGAGCAGGCCGTGCAGGTGAACCGCCTGGTGTCCATGGCCGCACTGGCCCCCATGACCTTGCTTGTGTTCAAACCCGCGCACCGGGTGGCCAATCTGGCCTGGCTGCAAGACACCGCGGGCCTCAAAGCCGCCCAGCCCGGCATTTGGGGCCCCGAGCGTCTGGCCAAAATGCAGATGCCCATGCCGCTGCCCAAACCCGCCAGCGGCCTGTGCATCTTCACGGACGATGTGGGCGTGCTGCGCCACCTGGAAGACCGCCGCAGCCCCATGGAAGAAGAATGGATGGCCACCGTGGGCGGCGAAGTGCCCGAGGGCCTGATCCGGGGCTTGAATGGCCCGGGCATCCGCGCCAGCATCAACCGCCAAACCGACACCCTCACCGTGCTGCGCATCGCGGGCAAAGACATCGACGGGCTGGATTTGGGCCGCTGGCTGGACGAACAATGCCCTCTGCAAGACCTGCGTCGCCAAAGGGTGGGCCGCATCAGTTTGGCCCCTCTGGAGCCCGGTCAATGGCGGCAATTGGAAGGGCATGAAAGGTTTTAATCTTCTGTTAATCCCCTAAAGACCTCAAATGTCCCTTCAAGCCTTGAATAATCGCGCTGTGTCCTCAAATGAATGACTGTTTGAGAAACGACCGATCAGTCACAAACGTCCACGACATGTTTTGACACCCCAGCTTGGGTCTGTATCCACAGCCCACAACAACGCTAAAAGGAGCCCACCATGCGTTTGAGCACCAAAAGCCGATTTGCAGTCACCGCCATGATCGATGTGGCTTTGCGAGAAGACCGTGGTCCCGTTTCGTTGGCCGCCATCAGCGTGCGCCACCAGATTTCGCTGTCCTATCTGGAACAGCTGTTCAGCAAACTGCGTCAACAAGGGCTGGTCGAAAGCACACGCGGCCCCGGTGGCGGTTATTCGCTGTCACGCAATGCCGAAAAGATCACCATGGCCGACATCGTGGGCGCGGTGGACGCCCCTGCAGACGATGAAGCCACTGGCGAAGGCGGCTGGATGAACAGCGAACTGTGGTCCAGCCTGAACGAAAAAATGCTGACCCATTTGCAGTCCATCACCTTGCGTCAATTGGTGGCCGAGCAACGCACCAAAGGCGTCACGGTCGAGCCCGCCCCGCAACCTGTGGTCAAGCGCGGCGTGTTTGCCAAGCCCAAAAGTGCTGTGAAAGTCACCGCCCCCAATTCGGTGTTCGCCTTGGCGGGCAGCTTGATGCCCTCTCGCGGCTGAGGTCAGCTCCTCCCCACCCCAAAACCCGCTGCGGCGGGTTTTTTATTGGGCGACATGAAAGTGTGAAGTTCGCCGATAAGCCGGATTCTGTGCACAACGGTTGCCCGCTGCGTGACCGCCATTACTCTGGGCCGGGGGTCGCCCACCCGGCTCGGTGCTACCTACCCGCCAACTCGCCCCGCGGAACCACAGGGAGAAGCGATGCGGCGAACCGCCTCACCTCAGGAAGGCCTACTTGGTATTGCTGCGCGTAGAGATTGCCCGTTTCACCCGAACTCAATCGGCTCGTCTCTGTTGCTCTGATCCTCACCTCACGGTGGAGAGGTGTTACCTCCTACGCTGTCCTGCGCAGTCCGGACGTTCCTCCAGTGCCTGGTTTCCCAGATTGCACCAGCGGCGGTCTGGCGAACTTCACGGGGCTGATTATCACCTGCTGGATGGGCCCAGCGATAATCTCCCCCTCTTGCTTGATAACCACAAGCCTTCAGGTCCCCATGATCCGTCTTTCAGAACTCAAACTTCCTTTGTCGGCGCTGCCGGTTGAAGTGCGTCGCGCGGCCGATGCACCGTCCGAGACCGACGAAGACCGCGTCCCCCCACCCCACCCCGAAGCGGCGCTGCGCGCATTGGCGGCCAAGGCTTTGGGCATTTCAGAAAACCAGATCGAGACGCTGCGCGTGTTCAAGCGCAGCTTCGATGCGCGCAAGGCCGATTTGCGGGCCGTGTTCATCGTGGACATCGCGCTGGCCGATGCCAGCGCTGAAAGCGCCCTGCTGCACCAGCACGCTGGCCATCCGCACATCCAGCCCACACCCGACATGGTCTGGCACCCCCCGGTTCAAGCCCCGGTGGGTTTTGGCTCGCTGAAAGGCGAACGCCCGGTGGTGGTGGGCTTTGGGCCTTGCGGCATGTTCGCGGCGCTGGCCCTGGCGCAAATGGGCTTCCAACCCATCGTGCTGGAGCGCGGCAAACCGGTGCGCGAGCGCACCAAAGACACCTGGGGCCTGTGGCGCAAAAAGGTGCTCAACCCCGAGAGCAATGTGCAGTTTGGCGAAGGCGGAGCAGGCACTTTTAGCGATGGCAAGCTGTACAGCCAAATCAAGGACCCGCGCCACCTGGGCCGCAAGGTGATGGACGAGTTTGTCAAAGCCGGTGCCCCCGCCGACATCCTGTTTGCCGCCCACCCGCACATCGGCACCTTCAAGCTGGTCAAGGTGGTCGAACACATCCGTGAGCAAATCATCGCGCTGGGTGGCGAGATCCGCTTTGAACAACGCGTGAGCGATGTGTTGCTCGCACCCACCGCAGATGGCCAACAACTCACCGGCTTGCAAGTGCAAGACCTGCGCACTGGCGAATACCACACCCTGCACACCCGCCACGCCGTCATGGCCTTGGGCCACAGCTCGCGCGACACTTTTGTGATGCTGCACCGCCGGGGTGTGGCCATGCAGGCCAAACCGTTTTCGATTGGTGTGCGCATCGAACACCCGCAAAGCGTGATCGACCAAGCCCGTTGGGGCCGCCACGCAGGCCATCCGCTGCTGGGCGCGGCCGATTACAAGCTGGTGCACCACGCACAAAACGGCCGTGCGGTTTACAGCTTTTGCATGTGCCCCGGTGGCACGGTGGTGGCGGCCACCAGCGAGCCGGGCCGCGTCGTCACCAACGGGATGAGCCAGTACTCGCGCAACGAACGCAATGCCAATGCCGGCATGGTGGTGGCCATTGACCCGCCCGACTACCCGCTGGACACCGCGGCCTGGCAAGCCGCTTTTGGCGAGCAAGACGGCGCGCAGCTGGCGCAAGAGGCCCAGGCTTTGGCTGCGAAGCAGCCGCCCCAAGCACACCCGCTGGCGGGCATCGTGCTGCAGCGTGAACTGGAAACACGGGCTTTTGAAGTGGGCGGCAGCAACTACGAAGCGCCCGGACAACTGGTGGGTGACTTTTTGGCGCAGCGCCCCTCCACCACCTGGGGCAGTGTGCTGCCGTCTTACAAACCCGGCGTGAAACTGGTCGACCTGGCCGATGTGTTGCCGGGCTACGCGGTCGAAGCCATGCGCGAAGCACTGCCGGTGTTTGGCCGCAAGATCAAGGGCTATGACATGGCGGACGCGGTGATGACCGGGGTGGAAACGCGCACTTCGTCGCCCCTGCGCATCCCGCGAGGCGATGACCACCAAAGCACCAACACAGGCGGTCTCTACCCGGCCGGTGAAGGGGCCAGCTATGCAGGCGGCATCTTGTCGGCCGGCGTTGACGGCATCAAAGTGGCAGAGTCCTTGAGCCTGGCCCTGACGGCGAAACCTTGAGAGCTGAGGGCCTGGCCCGCATCAATCCCTGGGTGGCGCTTGATGACAAGGGCAAGCCAAGGTTGACAAGGGCGCCAAGGCCTTGAGCGCCATCACGTTGCCCTCTTCCAACCGGACAAGGGCCACCGCTTGTTGGCTTTCCAGGGTGTCCCAAGCGCTTTGCCAAACCTCGGGCGTCCAAGCCAGCCAAGCGCGCCAAGGCCGCTCTGGCAGGCGCAGCGCAGCGCTTGGGCTGTGCTGCTGGGCCAGCAACAACCAACTGGCCAAGGATTGCGCCGCCTCGTGGTGCTGGGCGCAAAACACCATGCGCGCCATTTGGGCCAGCAGGGCTTGTGCACTGGCCGCCTCCTGCAGCCACCAGGTGGCCGTGTGCGCGCCAGCAGCGCGCACCAGCGACTCTGACACCCGCAGCGCTTGCCCCGCCACCAGCACTTCGGCACGCAAGCCGATGCGGCGCGCCCGCTGCGGCGACCACACATGGTGGCAACCCAGCAAAGCCAGGCGCACGGCTTGCGGTGCGCCAGAGGACGTCGACAGGCCCCACAAACTGTCCTCAGGAAAGTACAGGCAACCGTCGTCCTCAGCCAGCTCGGCGGGCCAGGGCCCCGCCTTCAGAGACACTCGCGCGCAGTCAGACAAAAGCTCGGGGGCCAGCTGCAGCAAGCTTTGGAACAAGGAATTGCGGGATGCGGGGTGAGTCACGGTGTTTCACCCTTGCGGATGCGGTTTTTTCTTGATTTTATGTTCTCTACCGAACGCAAATACCACCGGTCCATGTGCTTCACTCAGGTTTTGCCGAACATATACTCATTCGGGTGTCTGACCATGGCCTCCAGTTCACTCGCCAGGTTGACTCTCTCCACCAATGCCGTGCACCTGCGCGGCTCCATGACGTGAAACTTTTACACAACGGGTTCATCTCTCCATTGCCCGCACTGGAGCAGTCCTTGATCGGCGCCGCGTGTGAGCCCGTCACCCTGAAGTCCAGACAGCTGTTGGGGGCCACCGATGCCGAGCCACAGGTGTACTTTTTGACCGGAGCCACCGTGGCCATGATGGTGCAGGACGAGCACCACATGGGTGTGGCCGTTGGCTTGTTGGGCGCCGAGCACGTGGTGGGCCTTGAGCATGTGGTGGGCAACAGCCGCCCCACCATGCAGCACCGCGTGCAAACCGCTGGCTCAGCCTGGTGCATGAAAGCCAGCATCCTGCGGGCCCTGGCACTGGATCACCCGACGGTGTTGAGCGCCATATCGCAGCAGTTGTGGCTCATGTTGTCGCACGTGGCCATCTTGGCCGCGAGCATCCAGACGCTGGACATCCAGGCCAGGCTGGCGGCCTGGCTGCTGCTGTCGGCCCAAACCGCCCAAACCGCGCACTTGCACTTGACCCATGAACACCTGGCCCACATGCTGGGGGTTCGGCGGGTGAGCATCACGCTGGCGGCAGGTGAGCTGCGCGAACAGGGTCTGCTGAGCTACTCACGCGGTCAAATGCGCCTGCTGGATTTGCCAGGCCTGTCACGGGCGGCACAAGCGGCCTGAGACCGCGCGGGCCCGAGCGCGCCATGGGGCTAAACCCCCATTGCCTTATGTACGGCACCGAACCATGATTGGGTGTAAACCCTGATAAATTGATACGAATCATAAAAATCTGATGAAAAATCGCCAAATATGAAATCAAGACTGGCCGCGAACAACGCTCTCTTGGCCGCACTGCCAGAGGCCATCGCGGCAGACTGGCGACCCCACATGCAGGTGTTGGAGTTGTCGGAGGGGGAGGTCCTTTGCGAAGCCGGCCAGCCCCTCACCCATGTGTTTTTCCCGACCACGGCCATCGTGTCCTGGCAATATGTGTTGGCCTCTGGCGACTGCACCGAAATCGCCATGGTCGGGCGGGAAGGGCTGGTCGGCCTCTATCTGCTGATGGGTTCACCCCACAGCATGAACCAGGCGGTGGTCCAAACCACGGGCACAGCGATTCGGGTCCCGCTGGAAGGGGTGCTCAGGAGCTTTCGCAGGAGCCAGGTGGTTCAAAGCACGGTGATGTTGTTTGCGCAGGCACTGATCGCGCAAATGAGCCAGGGCAATGTGTGCCGCCAACACCACACGCTGGAGCAGCAGCTGAGCCGTCTGATCTTGATGATCCTGGACCGCCAATCTGGCCTTCAAGTGCGCAAGACCCATGAAGCCATCGCCCAATTGTTAGGCGTGCGCCGAGAAGGGGTGAGCCTGGCGGCTGCGAAACTCATGAAAGAAGGCTTGCTGAGCTATTCAAGGGGCCACATTCGGGTGTTGAACCGCGCAGGCCTCATGCAGCACAGCTGCGAGTGCTACCACCAGCTGCGCCAGCAATACCAGCCCCTGCTCCAATGCCCGGACTTGGCTGTGCCTGGTCACACCGAGACCATCTGATTGCGGATGGCATAACGGGTCAGGTCGGCCACTTTGTGCAAACCAACTTTGCGCATGATGTTGCGCCGATGGACTTCGACGGTGCTGGGCGCAATTTGCAGGTTGCGTGCGATTTCCTTGGAGGAAAAGCCATCGGCGATCAGGCGCAAGACCTGTTCTTCACGGCCGCCCAAATGGCTTTTGCCTGAACCATCCGCAGCGCGAATTTTGCGCACAGACGCCATCATCTCTGACGCCGCCGCCTGACACAGGTACACCCGCCCAGCCGCCACCGAACGGATGGCCATCAGCAACTCGTCAATGCCGCTGGTGGTCGAGACATAGCCCTGCGCACCCGCGTCCAGGATTTCAATGATCGAATGGCGATCCGAGTCCCCGGAAAACGCCACCATGCGCGGACTGGGAGGGTGCTGGAGGATCTTGCGCATCAAGGACAAGTCTTGTTGGCCGTGGGCATGCATGCCCATCAACAGCACATCGGGCTGGGCCTCATGGCACAGGGCTTGTGTGCGTTCGTCGTTCTCCGCCATGCCCACCAGCTCCATGTCCGGGTGGTTGCGCAAAATCGCGGCAATGCCCTCTGCAACCACCTTGTGCTTGGACGACAACAAAACGCGAATCGACATTGGGGTGCTCCTTTTGAATTCAGTGAACCGACTCAAACCGGTGGACAGCGTGTCGAGCACCGCCTAACACACCACAGCATGGGCATCGGACCTGCTTTTCATCACTGTCTTGCTTTGAGTGTAGGCAAGCACACGGGGCCTGACTGTTCGAAACAGCACACAGCAGAGCAACACTTTCCAATCAATGCACGCCCGAGCCGGGCGGCAGTTGGACCGCCGGGCCTGGCCAGGGGGATGCGGCCTCCAGTTTCTCGGCAATGCCCAGCGCGTCTTTCAAGTGCTCATGCGCATTGAAACTGTGGTGCTTGGACAGCTTGGCATGGTGCAAAGCCGCCTTGAAAGCTCCCGCCTCGTGGTGCCGCGCAGCTTCCTTGTTGCGTTGGTAAGCGTGCAGCAACTCCTCTGAGGCTTTTCTGTAGTGATCGCTCATGTGCGCGACATAGGCTTTTTCGATGAGTTTGTTTTCGTCGACCATGGGGTTTCCTCTTGATTTGATGGACATGGGTGCTGTTCACATCAACCCGTGGTCCTGCATGTAGCGCTGCAGCGACATGCGACCAGGGCAATGCAATTTTTGGTAAATGTGATGCAGGTGCAGCTTGGCCGTGCCTTCGCTGATGAACAATTTGCTGGCGATTTTTTTGTTGGGCAAACCTTCGGTCACCATGCGGGCCACCATCAACTCTCTGGGCGTGAGCAAGGCGGGGGTCTGCGGCTTTTGCTTTTGCTGGGCCAGCAGGACCGACATGGTCTTGAGCGTGAGGTCGCGGTCCAGCCACTTTTGTCCCGCATGCACCGCGTGCACACACCGCGCCAGTTCCTGGTGGGTTTTGTCTTTGCCCACCAGGCCCGGCACCCCCAGGTCAATGACACGCATGACATCCCCAATCGGTGCGTCGGTGAACACCACCGGTCGCGTGAGCGAATGGGCTTGCTGCACGTCTTGCAACACTTCCCAGCCGCTGCGTTGGGCCAAGGACACATCCATCACCAACACATCCGGTCGGTGCTGGTGCACGGCCGCCAAGGCGTCGTCACCATTGCTCGCGCAGGCCTTGACCTCAAATTCGGGGGAAGCCTTGAAGACCTGGGACAGTCCTTCCAGCAACACCGGGTGGGGGTCTGCCAAAACCAATGCAATGCTCATGGGTTCTTCTTTCTGCAAAAAATGACACATGAAAAAGGGTCGCCGGACACCCCCACTGTGCTGACGGCGTCTGCACAGCCGAGGTCCCGCATGTTCACCACGATAGCCTGGCAAAGCAAAAACAGAAATCCTCAAAAATGTCAAAACTGTTACCTTCAAACCAGTAGAGGACTTACGGTGGTGTCAGGCAGTCCACTCAACGCCTGGCACGTGGCCGCCGCGTCTTGCCGTGCGGTGCCCGCAACTCACAGGCGCGGCGAAAGCGTTGCAGCGCCATCTGCACACGACCAAGCACGGTATCGGGCGTGTATCCCTCGGGGCCCCACCTGGCATAGGGCATGCCCGTGAGCAGGCTCAAGCCATCGCCCACCTGGTCGGCCACATGGATGTGAAAGCGCCCTTGCGCCACGGCTTGCACCACTTGGGGGGCCAGCATCAGGTGCTTGCGGTTGCGGGCGGGCATCAACACCCCTTGCTGCCCGTCCAGTCCCAACAGTTCACAGCTGCGAAAGTAGCCTTCGATCTTTTCATTGATGCCGCCCACCGGCAGCAAATCGCCTTGCTGGTTGACGGCGCCCGTCACCGCAATGCCCTGGCGCAAGGGCACCCCCGACAAACTGGACAACAGGGCATAGAGCTCGGCGCACGAAGCCGAGTCGCCCTCCACGCCGCCATATTCCTGCTCAAATACCACCGCCGCATTCATCGACAAGGGGGCCATGTGGGCAAACAAACCCGACAAGTAACTGTGCAAAATCAACACCCCTTTGTCATGGATGGGCCCGGACATCTCCACTTCGCGCTCGATGTTGAGCAGACCCTCATCCCCCGCAAACGAACGGGCAGTCACCCGCACTGGCACGCCAAAACTGTGGTCACCCAAGTCCATGACGGTCAGGCCATTGATTTGTGCCACGCGCTCCCCACCGACCACCAGCAAGCGCTCACCGCTGGCAATCGTGTCCTGCACGCGCTCTTCCAGGCCTGACAAGCGTTCCCATCGCGCCTGCTTGGCCGCCTGCACATCCACCGCCTCCACTTGGGCTGCACCCCGGGCTTGGGCCAGCGCATGGCTTTCCACCACCAGGGCCTCGGTCTGGCCCACTTGGGCGCTTTGACGGGTCTGGTCTTGCGCTTGCCGGTGGCTGTCTTCAATGAGCTGTGCCACCGCCGACGCCGAAAAATGCATCAAACCCAAGCGCTCACAGGTGTGGCCCACCCCGACGGCGATGGCCCTGGACGTCTGGGCCGTGGCCTTGAAACTCTCGGCAAAATCCACCTTGCATCGAAAACGGCGGGCCCATTCCGGGTCGGCCTCCAAAACGGCGTAATACGCCTCGACCGACGCGATCAGCACCAGCTTGACATCCACCTCGACCGGCTCTGGCAGCAAGGACACGGCGGCCAATGGGGCCTGCGCCACGCCCGGCTCTTCCATCTGCAGCCGCCCACTGCGCATCCAGCGGCGCAGCCTTTCCCACACGGGTGAATCGGCCAGCAAGTCCTGCAGATGCAGCATCAAAAAACCCCCATGCGCCCGCAACAAACTGCCTGCACGTATTTGCGCGAAATCGGTCACCAGTTCGCCCCCGTCCGACGCGTATTCGATGCTGCCAAACAGGTTCCTGAACACCGGGTTGTCCTCCACGATGACGGGCGCACCGGTGCATGCGTGGTTGTCCACCGCCACATTCACCCGAAACAAGGACAACCATTCGGCCAACTCCAGCCGCCGCGTGGCCTCGTCATCGCCAGGCAACAACAGCGGGTATTTGTCGAGCATGGAGGACATCACCTGGGCCCAATAGGCATCCAGCTTGGTGGCACTTTCGCCGGACACGACCAGCTGCTGCCTGAGCCGGTCCAAACCCTGCGCCAGCACAGGCTGCAAAATGCGCTGACGCAATGCATGCAAGGCCTTCTCCAGCGCGCGGTCCAAAGACTGCGCGGCGTCTAAGTAGACCCCGATTTCGATGTGCAGCGCATCTTCGGCCGAATCCATGGCGGCCCGCTCTTGCGGGCTGAGCTGCAAGGCTTTGCCCGCCGTCACGGGCTCGCCCTGCGCGTCTTTCAAGGTGAACACCATCTGCCCTTGGTCGCGCGCCAAAGCGAAGCGGTGCGCCTGTGCATAGGCGGTCAGCGTCGCATAAGCCTCGTCTGCCTGGGCCTTGAAAGCTTGTGTGAGCCGTTTGCGCTCTGCCAAATAGTCTTCCTGTTGCAATCGCAGGGGCACTGCCACCTGCACCTCTTGCAGCCACAAGGCCATGCCCTGGCGCAACAGGCGGCCTTGCCCGGCAGGCAAGCGCAAGGCCAAGGGTTGGTCGGGTTGTTCAAAGTGGTTCAGGTAACACAGGTCTGGCGGCACAGGCCGCAGGGCCGCCTGCTCGTGCATCGTCTGGTTGAGCAGACTGCTTCTGCCCGTGCCCACTTCACCCAACACCAACAGGTTGTAACCGGGCTGTTGCATCTGCAAGCCAAAGCGCGCAGCAGCCTCTGCACGCGCCTGCCCAATCCAGGGCAAGGGCAGGCCCACCAAAGCCGATGTGTCCACAAAACCCAAACTGCCAGGGTCCACGGTCAAACGCAGTTCAGACGGGGGCAATTCAACAGCGGTCATCGGGTGTCGCGGTCCTGGCAAAGCCCCAGCCTAGTGGCCGCTTGCCCTCATGTCCGTGCGCCACAACACCCACCCCCGTGCACACAGTGGGCTGCAAGGCCAGGGCACTTGACCTTTGTTTGCGCTGACAATCGGACCATGCACGCAGATGACCCCACCCGGCCCCCGTTGCCCACAGCTCAGCCCCGTAACCCGCTGCATGGCCTGACCCTGCAGGCCATCGTCACCCAACTGGCCGACTTTTATGGCTGGGACGAACTGGGCCAACGCATCCCGGTGCGCTGCTTCACGCACGACCCCAGCATCCACTCCAGCTTGAAGTTTTTGCGCAAAACCCCTTGGGCACGTGAGAAGGTGGAAGGCCTCTACCTGTTCATGCTGCGCGAGCAAAAGCGCCAGGGCCGTTGAAGTTCAAGCGCCACCGAGCGTCGCGGTCAGCATCGTGCCTCGGCATTTTTTGGCCCCGCAGCGGCAGGCGTAGCGGGCCTTCAAGGCCTCGGTCATGGGCTCGTCACTCACCAGGCCATAGTCAAAGGTCAACTCCTCACCCTTGAACACCGGCCTGCGCGTGACGATGAAGATGCGGCCGTGCACCTCATCGGGCACGCAATTGGGACGGCACGAGTGGTTGATCCACTTGGATGCGTTGCCACCGTGCAGCGCGTCGATCACCCGGCCATCGTCCAGGTGAAAGTAAAAGGTGTGGTCGGGGTTGGTCGCGTCGTGCGGGTGGCGGGCCAGGGCTTCGGCCATGCTGATGGTCTCGCCCACGTACTCGATCAGCCGCACGCCTGCGGCCAGATGGCGGGTGGCAAAAACGCCTTTGCCGTGTACCCGCGATGACAGGACCTCGATATCACTCAACGGTGACAGACTGGTTCAGGTAGTGAGTAATTTTTGTTTTCATAAATTTCTATCCTCTTGCGTCTTTTTTTTGGAGACCAGACTGATTTTGTCTGCTCCTGGAGTCACTTCGTATTCCCGTCCCTCACGCCCAGATCGCAACTTCTTGATGCCGTCATTAACGATGGGCAGATGCATGGTCAGCGTTAAGTGATGTTCTCGGTTTTCAGATTCGTAGAGCACATCAATCCGCTTTACCAAGCCACCGATGTATTCCTTCTTCTGTTCATCAGTCA